>JAEEGL011599017.1_pt1 | contig 57993 bp, 50 predicted proteins | sample 9134231 | NCBI WGS metagenome assembly JAEEGL01 (sample SAMN16246548, study PRJNA631951) | gut metagenome | biome: gut microbiome; feature: rumen; material: fiber-attached | host: Bos | place: Iran: Karaj | collected 2018-10
CCCATATCACAGGGAGCATATCATGAAGAACAGCTTAAGATCGGCATTTAATACAAGACAATACATGGTCTCCAAGGATTTTGAACTGTATTATTACAGCGATATAGGAATGAAGACCCTTAAGATGCACAGGCACGACTACTATGAATTCTACTTCTTCCTTGCGGGAGAGGTGTCTCTTGAGGTGGAAACGCCCATGTCTGATGTTATAAAAAAGGACCTTGCGCCGGGAGACCTTACAATTATCCCGCCCGGGATAAAGCACCATTCCGTGATAAAAGACGCGGATGTCCCCTACAGGCGCTTTGTTTTCTGGATAAGCACGGAATACTGCGAGCAGCTGATGAAGGAATCTCCGGATTACGGTTATCTCTTTCAGCAGGCAGCATCGTTCGGACATTATTTCTATTCCTTAAAATCCGCCGATTATCACGCCGTTATCTCTAAGCTCATAAGACTCTTAGAAGAGATCCATTCCGACAGATACGGCAAAAACGCGGCCGAGAACCTGTGTGTCCGCGATATCGTCCTTACGCTCAACAGGATCATATACGACGGGAACAACCGCCTTGAGGGAAGCGACGAAGCAAGCCTTTTTGAGAGCATGATCTCCTATATAGAGGCAAACATCGAGCAGCCCCTGTCCTTAGAGCATCTCGCAGGGGAATTCTATGTCAGCAAATTCTATGTTTCACACCTCTTTAAGGACATTCTCGGTATCTCGCCGCACCAGTACATCTTAAAGAAGCGCCTTTCTCTCTGCCGTGATGCCGTTGTCGGCGGGAATGTGATAAGCGCTGTGTACGAAAGGTACGGCTTCAGGGATTATTCCAGCTTTTTCAAAGCTTTCAAAAAGGAGTTCGGCCTGTCTCCGAAGGAATACCAGAGTCTCTACGGTGTGATAAAAGCGGGACACTGACGGCGTTTTCTGAATAAACTTAAAATTTTACTGTGAATCGTAAATATTTACGATTTTTCATAGACCTGTCCGACGTTATAATGGTGGTGTAACAAAAGTTACAAAACTATTTATCTTTGGAGGAGGCTATAGTATGAAAAAACGTATTTTAGCAACTGTACTTGTTGTGGTTCTCGCGCTTTCGTGCTTCATCGGGTGCGGCAAAAAAGAGGGAGACGGTCCGATCAAGCTTGTATATGCGGAAGTTAACCCGCAGGATACGATCGTTGGACAGGTAGCAGCCGACTTTAAGTCGAAAGTTGAAGAGCTTTCAAAGGGACAGATCATCATTGACGTTCAGTACAGCGGTGTTCTCGGTTCCGAAAACGACGTTCTCGACGCTATGCTCGCAGGAGCAGGCGCAGCAGACATCTCAAGAATCTCGGCATTCTCGCTTACCTCTTACGGTGCACAGAAGTCCGTTCTTCTTTCTCTCCCTTACACATTTGAATCGAGAGAACATTTCTGGAAGTTCGCTACAAGCTCACTTGCAGATGAATTCCTCAACGAGTCCTATGAGAAGAAACTTGGCGTTAAGGGTCTTTTCTACGGCGAGGAAGGTTTCCGTCATTTCTTCACAAAGAATCCCGTTAACAGCATCAGCGATCTTGCAGGCATGAAGCTCCGTGTTTCCAATGACCCCGTTATGAACGGTCTTGTAAAGGGTCTTGGCGCTTCTCCCACAGTTGTTGCTTTCGGTGAGCTTTATTCAGCTCTTTCATCAGGCGTTGTTGACGGTGCTGAGCAGCCTATCGCCAACTACAAGTCAAATTCGTTCCCCGAAGTTGCAAACAACATGATCCTTGACGGTCACACACTCGGCGCTATCGAGATCGTTGTTGCAACACCTGTTTGGGACAAGCTTACAAAAGACCAGCAGAACATCCTCATCCAGGCCGGCAAGTACGCTCAGGAGAATAACAAGAAGAATTCTCAGGCAAAAGAGGATGCAGTCCTTAAAGAACTCAAGGAAAAAGGATGCAATATCGTAGAGGTTAAGGATCTTAAGCCTTGGCAGGACGCAGTTAAGAACGTCATTGCCGACAACACCAAGGGCCTTGAAGATCTGTACCAGAAGATCCTGTCCTTCAAATAATTGAATTTGTCTTTTGAAGGCGCATGGATATAGATTCTGTGCGCCTTCAAATTGTTTATGGAGGTTTACATGAAGGGTTTTTTAACTTCTCTGGACAGACTGAAGCCTGTGTATGATGTTGTATACAAGGTAGTCCTGTTCATTTGTAAGATATTCCTGATCGGTGATATCCTTATCACCTGTATGGCGGTACTCGGGCGTTTTGTTCCGTTTATTCCCGACCCTGCCTGGACCGAAGAAGTGGTCCTCACATTAATGACTTATATGGCGGTACTTTCGGCGGCACTCGCTATCCGTAAAGGCAGCCATATCCGAATGACTTCTTTTGACAAGTATTTACCCAAAAAGCTCCTGAATGTTCTCGATCTGATCGCGGATATCGCAGTACTTGCGCTCGGCGTGGTAATGCTTATCGTGGGCTGGAAATATGCCACTACAATAGGCGCAAAGGGAACCTATGTCAGCATGCCGTCCGTGTCTAAGTTCTGGATGTATTTCCCGGTTCCCGTAGCGGGCTTTGCGATGATAATCTTCGAGCTTGAAGCTATCTACCGTCAGATAAACAAGATGGCAGGAAACGCACCTGAAGAGGAAAAGAAGGAGGAGGAAAAGAAATGAGTCCGAACACCATTGCTATTATAATCCTTTTAGGGTCTTTCCTGTTAATGATAATCTTAAGATTCCCGATCGCCTATGCTGTCGGCATTTCCTCGATACTCTGCTTTTTGTACCGCGGCGTACCGATCATGACCGTATGCCAGCAGATGGTCAAGGGCATCAATTCATTCTCCCTGATGGCCGTCCCGTTCTTTATAACGATGGGCGTATTGATGGGCACGGGAGGCATATCCCAGAAACTGATAGATCTTGCCAATGCATTCGTAGGGTGGATGACAGGCGGCATGGCCATGGTAAACATCGTGGCTTCGTATTTCTTCGGCGGCATCTCGGGTTCTGCTGCGGCAGATACCGCATCTCTTGGCAGCATCCTTATCCCGATGATGGTCGAACAGGGCTATGACGACGATTTCTCGACAGCTGTAACGATCACCTCATCCTGTGAGGGACTTCTCGTTCCGCCAAGCCACAACATGGTCATCTACGCGATGGCAGCGGGCGGTGTTTCGGTAGGAAGCCTGTTCCTTGCCGGCTACATACCGGGCGCTATCCTTGCGGTATCGCTTATGATCGGTTCGTTCATCATTTCGAAAAAGAGACATTATCCGAAGGGCGATAAGTTCTCGCTGATAACTCTGTTAAAGCAGCTGATCAAGTCTTTCTGGGCACTTGCGGCGGTAATTATCGTTGTTGTCGGTGTTGTAGGCGGCGTTTTCACAGCTACCGAATCCGCAGCGATCGCAGTTATCTACTCGCTTTTCGTCAGTGTGTTCATATACAGGGGACTGACCTGGAAGGGCGTCTGGAAGGCGCTTGAACAGTGTGTTGACACGCTTGCCATCGTGCTGATCCTTATCTCGACATCCTGCGCGTTCGGCTACTGCCTGACAACGCTCCATGTTCCGGATCTTGCGGCACAGGCTATCATAGGCCTCACCGACAATAAGATCGTCATCGCGCTGTTAATGAACCTGATCCTGCTCGTACTCGGCTGTATCATGGATATGTCGCCGATAATCCTTATCGCGACACCCATCCTGCTTCCGATAGCGACCGCGATCGGCATCAATCCGATCCAGTTCGGTATCATAATGATCTTAAACTGCGGTATCGGACTTTTAACACCTCCGGTTGGCGCCGTACTGTTCATCGGTTCCGCAGTGGGCAAGGTAAAGATGGAGAGAGTTGTTAAGGCGACGATCCCGTTCTATATCTGCATGCTCATTGCACTGATGCTGATAACGTTCATTCCGGAACTGTGCATGTTCTTACCGAACATGTTCATGAAATAACATAAAAAACTACTTCATCAAATTCTCCTTTAAAATGCACCGCGCCGGTGAGTTTTCCGCTTGCCAGCGCGGGCATTCAATAGTAGAATGATTTTTAAGGGGACAGAGGCTTTTGTTCCCCGATACAGACAGGAGGCTGACATGGAATACAGATTTCAGATAAAGGCAACGCCTTTGGACTTTTTCCTGATGTCGATGAAAAAGACATACAGATCGCCTCTTGGTGTCTGCAATATCATATTTTTTGCGGCTTCCGTCCTTTTGACACTGAAGTTTTATAAAGTCGCGCCGCCGCTTGCGCAGGCGGGCCTGATACTGATGTGCATCGTGATCCCCGTCCTGCAGCCCGTAGCCGTTTATTTCAAGGCAAGGGAATATGCCCGCGCAATACCGCAGGGGCTTACGCTCGAGGCAGGAACCGGCGGTCTTCTCGTCGAAGCCGGGGAACAGTCCGAGCGGATCGGCTGGAATAAAGTAAGCAGGGTAATAGATACCGGCGACTGCGTTGTCTTAAAGCTTACCGGAGGCAGCGGCTACTTCCTTTTCAACAGGGTACTCGGCGATAAAAAAAGACCGTTCATAGATTACGCGAACAAGCAGATAGGATAGCATACAATGGGCAAAACGGCCGGAGGGCATTTTTGGAGCAGGATCATAACGGGCGGGTGGAGCAGAAGATCTCTTAAAGAGAAAATCTCCGCCATGTTACTTATTGTGTTCTCCATAATCCTGATGACCGTTTTACTTGATTTTTGGACAATAAAGATATCGCTCTGGGACTTCAGGTATTCCCTGCAGAGCAACGAACTGGTCGGAACGCTTGTGGAGGCTGTTGAGAAAGAATCCGAGGGCTTCTCGGATTATACAAAAGGCGACGTTTCGATCGCAGACCTGAAAAAGCTCATGGCAAACGCCGACAAGGCCGTAAGCAGTCTTCAGACGGACTATTACAGGATAGGCGAGGAAAGGCTTGCATGGACCGAGAAGACAATGCGTGCCTTCAAGATATACAGGCAGGAATGCGCCGTGTTTTTTGGGACAGATCCGCAGGATCCGGAGTACATTACCCGGGAATATACGCTGTTCCAGATGCAGGATTACCTGAAAAACTACGGAAGTACGCTTATGTCGCTCACAAGCAGGGCGGTCAACGATTTCTATAAACAGCGTTTCCCGTTTCTGTTCTTTTTCCCTGCGGTTATCCTGGTTGCAGCCCTCGTGATGATCATGATCGTTGCAAAAACATCCCGGGCCATGAAAAAAACGCTCGTTGAGCCTATCGAAAAGCTGGCAGATGCTTCACGCAAGATCGCTTCAAACGATCTGAAAGTGGAGGATGTTGTCGTCGAAAACAAGGACGAGATCGGCGATCTCGTTCATGCCTTCAACAAGATGAAGGCAGCAACCGCCGAATATATCCGTACTCTTGAAGAAAACAGGATCGCGCTCGACAGGCTTCATGCCGAGGAGCTTGAAAAGATCGACGCGGAAAACCGTCTTGTGCGCATGCGTTATCAGGTCCTGCGAAATCAGATCAACCCCCATTTCCTTTTCAATACGCTCTGTGTGATAAGCGGAATGGCAAAGCTTGAGGACGCTGCGTCAACCGACAGGATGATAAACGCTCTCAGCTCTCTTTTGCGCTATATCTTAAGGACAGAGGAGAACGAGATCACCTTAGAGCAGGAACTGTCCATGATAAAGGACTATATGTATCTTCAGGAAATGCGCTTCGGCGATCGTATCAAATTCGAGATAGACTGCGATGAAGAGCTCGGGAAGATGTATGTTCCTACATTTGTGATCCAGCCCATTGTCGAGAACAGTATAATACACGGGCTTTCAAAGAAGGAAGAAGGCGGTCGCATACGCATTCACGTGTTTACATCATTGAACGGGGAAGAGAAGCGGCTTAACGTGGTTGTCTCCGATACCGGTGTGGGCATTGAAAAAGACAGGCTCGAACAGATACGAAAGAACCTTGTCGAAGAAGAAAAGGACAGAAGTACAATAGGCATCAGCAACATCTTTGGCAGGCTGAAGCTCCTGTACGACAGTGCCGATTTTGACATAGACAGCATCGAGGGAGAAGGAACGGTTGTCAGGTTTTCGATCCCTTGCTCGAAATAAAGGAGTGCCATGATAAAGATCGTAGTTGCGGATGATGAACCGATAGAAAGAGCGGTCGTCAAAAAGATACTGGATGCCGCCTTCGGTGCGGATGCGGAAGTTTATCCCGCATGCAACGGCAGGGAGGCCGTGGACATCTGGCAGGAAAAGAACGCGGACATCGCCGTGCTTGATATTTCGATGCCGGGCATCAACGGGCTCGAGGCAGCGGAGATGATAAGGCAAAAGGATGATTCCTGCGTGATCATATTCCTGACGGCATTTGACGAATTTGATTACGCCCAGAAGGCGATACGGGTGCATGCCCTTGATTATCTTCTCAAGCCTGTCAGCGAGAACGAGCTTGTAGCAGTGCTCGACGAAGCGATAAGGATCGCGGGGAGCGGAGAAAACGAAGGACAGTACAGGTCCGAGACGCTTGCGACAAAGGAAGATCTCTCATCGGTCAAGCAATCGGCCATAAAAAAGCGTATTGCGGATTATATCGAAGAGAACTATGTACGGGATATTTCCCTGTCTGATGCCGCGTGCGCGCTGCATTATTCGGACCCGTATTTCTGCAAGGTGTTCAAGGACTGCTTCGGAAAAAGCTTTATCCTCTATCTGACAGAGCTCCGCATCGGGAAATCAAAGGAGCTTTTGAACGATATCACCGTAAATATCAAGGATATCAGCACAAAGGTCGGATTCAGGGACTCAAATTATTACACCAAAGTATTTAAGCGGATGGAAGGGATAACTCCGACGGAGTACAGGATCATCCGGGGGATCATATGAAGAAAAAAACAGTTTTTTTGGCAGTAATAGCCGCGCTGTTGCTTATAACGGCGGTCTGTATTGCGGTTAAGGTCCTTAACAGGAAGCCGGCGCCGGAATATATATTTACGTATGCCGAAAACCAGTCCGACGGATATCCGACTTCAATGGGAGCTTACAAATTTGCCGAGCTTGTTGAGGAACGCAGCGGCGGCAGGATAAAGATCATGGTGTACACATCCGCAAAGCTTGGGCGCGAAGCCGAGGTCATACGGCAGATGCAGTACGGCGGAGTTGATTTTACAAGAGTATCCCTGTCCCAGCTTGCCGAGTTCTACCCCGAGCTAAACGTGCTCCAGATGCCGTTCCTTTATAACGACGCAGCGCACATGTGGTCGGTGCTTGAAGGCGAGATCGGTGAATACTTCAAGAATGCCGTGAAAGAGATCGACCTCTGCGGTCTTTCGTGGTATGAGTCCGGTGCCCGAAATTTCTACAATTCAGTGCGTCCGATAAGGACACTTAAGGACATTGAAGGCCTGAACATTCGTGTCCAGCAGTCGGACCTTATGATAGACATGGTCAATGCCCTCGGTGCAAAAGCGGTGCCTTTAAGCTACGAAGAGGTTTATTCGGCGCTCGAGCGCGGCACGATAGACGGCGCCGAGAACAACTGGCCGTCCTATGAAGATACCGACCACTATAAGGTTGCGCGGTATTTCTGTGAGGACGAGCACACAAGAGTTCCTGAAATGCAGCTTTGCTCGCTGCATACATGGAATCTTCTTTCGGAAGAGGACAGGAAGCTGATAAGCGAGTGTGCGGAAGAATCGTCCCGATACGAGCGCGAGATGTGGGAGATAAGAGTTGAAAGATCCCGTGAGAAAACGCTTGAAAACGGTGTGCAGGTGACCACGCTGAACAGGGAAGAGACGGAAAAGATCCGCACTTTGATGCAGCCTATATACGAAAAATACTGCGGAAGCTACATGGATATATTGAGCAGGATATTAAACAAGCCGTGAAAAGTGCATGAGGACAAGAAAAAGCAAGCCCTAAAGAGAAGTAAGCTTCCCTTTAGGGCTTTTGTTTATTCCATACTCATCATCGCTCCGGTGAAGAACGGAACACCGGTTGTCATATCCACAAGCATATATATAAACGGGCGGTCGAGCCTGATCAACAGGTGATCTGCATTACAGTAGAGGGACACTCCGGTTATTGCGGCAGCTACCGTACCCTTTTCGTCTACAGACATAAATGTCTTGTGTGCTACAGAACCGATTGCAAGGTTCAGATCCGAAATGCCCGAGAAATCCGCACTGTCGGTAAAGGCAATGCCCATGCCAAGATCTGAAAGAACCTTATTCATATCCAGGGAGTACTCGGTCTTATACTTTGGAAGAAACAGTTCGACAGGCCATTCATAAGCATCTGAGAGCATAGACCTGAAAGAATGGCCGTCAAGCGAGTTTACAAGTTCCGAAACGGTAGTGCCTTCATTAGGCAAAAGCGCAACATAAGCGTATTTGTCGCCTTCGTAGTATTTTGCAAAGCCTTTTGCATTTGCGCATTTGATATATAACAGGTCTTCTTCTGAATGCATATATTCTGCAGAACCCTGGGTCCCGTCTTCTTCTGTGAAGGTAGACCGGGCCGTGCTGTTGGGATCGAACGGAGCTCGCCATGCCCCTTCAAATACGAGCGCATTAATCAGATACATTAAAGTATTATCCGGGATCTGATCCAGCAGTGTCGGGATCATTTCATGCGTATTCTTGTTTACCCAGTCATTTATATCTTTTACCGTGCCGGCGTCGAAAGGCGCTTTGTAGAGCGATGCTCTGTAAAAAAGGGCATTTTTGTTCAGAAAATCTTCGCGCACATTGAATAGGGAACCGTCACTCAGCTTATCGCGGAACCAGATCGAGTTTGCCAGAGTAAGAACGCCATCCTTCGCGATTTTTTGCGTAACGTGATCAATATAGTCGTTTATCATCTTTCTGCTCATACCGAGCGTCTCTTCCATGCCGGAAAGCGTGTCACCTTCTGCGCCATTCGTGGCCATGCCGAGCGCGGCAGCCACAGAAAGAGGGGAGATAAGCATGTTTTCACCGTTATAACATGCCTTAAAAAGCTTAAATGCAAAATCTGCGGCGCGATTTAGCATTTCGGCGGAAGGCACCGCGGCAGCGGCGCTGCTTACAGCTATCCCCTCCATAAGATCGACGGAACCCCGGCTTGTTACCGGACGGTCTTTATCATCGGTGTCAGGCTCTTTTTCCTGCCGGTTATCCCCGCCGCTTTGTGTGGGAGCGGGGCTGTTTTGCGCAACACCCGTTCCCGTCACGGTTGGAGTGTCAGGGCGGTTGTTATCGGGTTTTTCCGTGCTCGCGGAATTCTTAAAAAGTCCCGGGATCAGGAGCGCTCCCGCAATTACAAGGATCACAAATGCTGCCGCGATCGCCACAAGTCTTATATAGTTAATCTTTTTGCTGCCGGAACCGGGGCCCGGAGCTGCATTCTTTATGAAGTTCTCATCTATGCCGCCGATAGCTTCAAGCAGCCTGTTCTCTTTCTCGTTTTCGTTATTCATATGCTGTAACCACCTTTTTCTAAATACTCTTTGAGTTCCGATCTCATCCTGAAGAGCATTGTCTTGACCTTGCTCTGCGAATAGCCGTAGTCTTTCGCTATTTTGGATATGGGGTCAAAGTACCAGTAGCGCCTTACAAATACCTTTTGCTGTTCTTCGGAGCAGGTCTTTAAGAAACTGTTTATGATGCCGGAGAGTTCTTCTGCTTCAAGCCGTTCCTGCATGTTTTCAGGCGAAGGCAGGCATTCCTGCATTTCCTGTGTCAGCTCGCAGTAAACGGCGCTTCTTTTCTGCCTTTGCTGCTTCTTGCATTCGTTAAGCGCAATGTTTCGCACGATCCTGCCTAAAAACGCAAACAGGTAGTTTTCCGGCTTGTGCGGCGGGATCAGGTTCCAGGCCTCGAGGTAAGCATCATTCACGCATTCCTCGGCGGAGCGGTCGTCCCTGAGTATCCGGTTAGCTATCGCCTTAAGCCCGGTCCCGTACTTTTCTGATGTCTGCGCTATGGCAGCTTCATCCCTTGCAAGATACAGGCTGACTATCTCATTGTCTTCCAGAACGATCCCTCCCCTCCGTGTAATAAGGCCTTCACCCTTTATAGCAACTTTTTGGTACAGGTGGTTACAATTATTTTAATTATAACATATTATTTGCACGGGGAGGGGGTGATGTTGAACCACTTTAATGCAGAAATAATTATATTCCGGCATGTTTCGAAACGGGCATTGTCACTTGAATTTAAGCCGCATCTTTGATAAAATTATAGGGATAAACTGAATGCCCGGTGAATCTGACCGAATTTATTGTATAGGACCAATCCGGAAATGATCGGTGAAAACCGGTTTGAATGCCTTCCGTGGTTGGAACACCACGGTTAGAACTACGAACACGCAAGGAGCGCAGTTTCTGAAAAACTGCGCTCCTTGATAATCTGATGGGATATCGCTGTTAACGGCTGAAAAAAGCTTTATTATTAATGACAAAAAAGTATTTATTCTCCCCAGTAGTCAATAGATTCCTGGGTTCTGCCCGAGATGCCGAAAAGTTTCATCATAAAGTCCTCACGTTCATGGAACATCTGGACAATTACGACTTTTTTTGGCTCGATCCTGTAAACAAGGTAGTGTTGGTGAGTGAAAAGAAACCAGTAATCAGTATCTATATCGTACATAGCTTTGATATTGGTGCCTGCCTTGTCGTGGTTTTTCAGGATATCGGCATCGGAAGTCATTTCAGAAAGGACTCTCCTTGCAGTGCTTTCATCAAAATGCTCTGCAAGCCACTTTTTTAGGTCCTTCAATTTGTTTCGCACGATGGGGGAGTATTCGAGTTTTTTCATTCAGATGCCAAGCTCCTGTTTTAAGTCTTCGGATGAAATAGTGCCCTCTTCAAGTATTGAGCGCTCGCCTTTTTCCATTTCGAGTTTGAAACGGTATAAAGCGAGCTCTTTTTCCATCTCGTCGAGTTCTTTCATGTTGATCATGGCAATCTGACCGTGGCCGTTCTTTGTAAGATAGACGCGGCTTCCGTATTTTACGTTGTTAACGACTTTTGTATAGTTTCTAAGTTCAGATATGGGCATAATGTTCGGCATAATATGGATCCTCCGTTTTTAGAGCATGTTTGAGATCAACGTCAACTATCAATTATATTGTATCGCGGAGTATGTTTATTTGCAACAAAATTTGTATTAAAATATTACAGCAATTTCTATTATCAGTGTCAATTTGCTTTGTGAAGACATGGTTATGGACATATCAAAAACAGACTTTTCCGAAGCTGCTTTTTTTCTTTAAAATTTATGCATATTTTGGTATTCTTTTTATATAAGTTTTATTGAGGGGAAAACAGAAATGCACGAACCGGTTTGCACCGCCAAACTTGAATACGGCGGAAATTTCTTTGAGATAAACAACTTTTTTCACAGCGTGGAGGACGAGCGCTCCGGGAACCCGTATAATTGCGCATTCAGCATGCGGGTAGAGTCGGACGGGTTCGCGGGTGAAGCGGTCGGCTGCGAATGCGACTATAAGGACATAAAAGACCTTGCGAAAGAGCTGCGGGAATTGGCCGGTTTTAAGACCCGAGAGGTGGTCTTTAAGGAACTTGCGTATGATTCCGAGATACGCTTCACAGGCGACGGCCTGGGGCATATAACAGTGTCCGGGACGCTTTACGGGGACATGGCCCTCCAGTCGCTAAAATTCAGCTTCGAGACCGACCAGACCGTGTACCCTGCGTTTATATGCAGTTTGGAAAGGCTGTAGCCGATGATCCGGTCAAGCATCTGCACCGGCGAACAGGTTGCGGGCTTTAAGGACCTTCACACCGGAATGTCGGAGTTCAGGGGATTTTGGACAGGATCGAGATAAAGAACAGGTAGGGATAGGGACTCCTTAACTTGATTTTAAAACGAGTTAAGGAGTCCTTATCGTTGACAATTATCACGGTATCTTTTATAATTTTCATAGTAAAAGTATCTGATTGAGAGGGATGAACATGAAGAAGAACATGCTGATTGGGCGTGGTGAAGAAATAGACCTTTTGAAAAGCTATCAGGATTCTCCAAAGTCCGAGTTTGTTGCTGTCTACGGAAGACGCAGGGTAGGAAAAACCTTTTTGGTTAGAGAAACCTTAGGGGATTTATTTGATTTTGAGTTCACGGGTCTGTATGAGACGCCGGCATCGATTCAAAGAGCAGAATTCCAAAAAACAATAAACAGATTAGGAAGAGTCAGCCAACCTATACCTCAAAATTGGTTCGATGCATTTAATAATCTTAAGGAATATCTTTTGTCTTCAAAAAAGGACAAAGTTACGGTGTTTATAGACGAGCTTCCATGGATGGATACAAACAAAAGTAATTTTAAGACCGCACTTTCATCTTTCTGGAATGGCTGGGGAAACGGGAACCCAATATTAAAATTGTATGTTTGTGGGTCAGCTACAACTTGGATGGTTGATAAACTGATAGGTGACAGAGGCGGTCTTTACGGAAGGATTACCAGACCAATATATCTGGCACCATTTACACTTTCAGAAACAGAACAATACCTTAACGCTGTAAAGAAGATGGGTTATGGGAAAAAGCAGATTCTGGATGTATACATGGTTTTTGGTGGCATTCCTTACTATTTGGATATGTTTGACAAAAAGCTTCCATTAACGGTAAACATTGATAAACTATTGTTTGCAGATAATGCACCACTGAGAACCGAGTACGATTTCTTGTTCAGATCGTTATTCAAAGATAGCATAAATTACAGAAAGGTGATAGAAGTCCTATCGAAGAAATTATCAGGTCTTACAAGAGAAGACATATCAAAGGAGAGCGGTTTGACGGGAGGAGAACTAAGCAAAATTTTGTCCAATCTTGCATCTTGTGATTTTATCAGAAACTATGTTGCTCCAAAAAAGAAAGAACGGGATCAGATGTATCAGCTTACAGATATGTTTTCCTTGTTCTATTTGAAGTTTGTAAAAAATGCACCAAGACAGGACGAGCATTTCTGGACTGCCATGATAAACTCGGGGAAAAGAAATGCTTGGTCGGGATATGCGTTTGAACAGGTTTGTCTTCATCACATAGCACAAATAAAGAAAAAACTCGGTATTGCCGGGATTCTCAGTAATGTATACGCATGGAGTAGAAAATCCTTTACTGATTCGGATGGTAGTGAATGGGATGGAGGTCAAATTGATTTAATTATTGACAGAAGTGATGGAGTTATGAATCTTTGTGAAATGAAGTATTCAAATGGTGAGTTCTTGATAGATAAAAAATACGAGAAATTATTACGAGACAGAATGGCTATGTTTAGGCATGCAGAGCGTATCGGTAAAGATTTGAGACTGACATTTGTTACAACATATGGCCTAAAACAAAATGAATATAAAGGCATTGTTGGCAACGAGATAACGCTTGAAGATCTGTTTACATGATATACGCGCTCCTTAACTGCGATAATAATGCGGTTAAGGAGTTGCAATGTTCAATGTGTTCAACTTTGTGCTTGATAAAATCGTTAGATAATCCCATCACATGAAGATAGCACTAATCACATATCTGTCATTACGGAGGAGGATGAAAATATGGAACCTACAATGGATGAAAAACTGAAAGCCTGCATCGAATTGTGCGAGGAAGGTGACCCGGAAATGTGCGCGTTTCTCGGAAAAGAATTTTATTATGGCATAAACATACCCCAGGATCTTGACCGCGCTCTGCGCTATCTGACTGTCGCTGCGGAGAGCGGCGACGCGATTTCACAGTTTACTTTGGGCTTTATGTATTGGTCCGGCAGAGGAACGGAACCGGATATCGATAAAGCGTACGATCTGTTTCTTAAGGCAGCCGAGCAGGACATACCTGAAGCGATGTACAATGTCGCAAAAATCCTTCTTACCAAGGATTATGAAAAGAACAAAGACGAAGCAATGAATTGGCTTAGACGCTCGGCAAACGCCGGATACGATACGGCATATGATATGCTTTCGGATTTGGAGGATGAATCGGATTAATGTCGAAAAAGCTTGTATGGCAAGGAAGGGGCACCATGAGCACGATAGATATTCGCAAGACCAGCATTACCGATCTTGACACAGACGCGGTCGTAAATGCCGCAAATGACGGCCTGTGGGCCGGAGGCGGCGTATGCGGCGCGATTTTTGCGGCAGCGGGACACGATAAAATGGAGGCCGCATGCCAAAAGATTGGCCATTGCGACACCGGATCTGCGGTGATCACGCCGGGCTTTGATCTTAAGGCAAAGTATATAATCCATGCTGTCGGGCCGCGGTTTATCGACGGGCTTCACAAAGAGCCGGAGTTGCTTTACAGCGCCTATCGCAAGTCCCTGGAGCTTGCGGTTGAAAACGGCTGTAAGTCTGTCGGTTTCCCGCTTATTTCAGCCGGGATCTTCGGATACCCTGTGCGAAACGCGTGGAAAGTGGCGCTTGACGCCTGTATGACTTTTTTGGACGAGCATGCGGATGCTCCGCTCGATATTGTGTTTGCGGTGCTTGCGCAAGACATTCTGGAAACGGGGGAAAACGTGTTTGGCGAGCTTGTTGCGTCCCGGGTAAGTGTGGCACAAAAGAAGGACTGGAAAACGTCGGACATGCCCGCAAAACACGAAACATTCGTGCTCAGGCGCGCCTTTACCCCGAAGGAGATGGCAGCCTTAAGGCATGGCCACATCCCTCAGGAGATGGAGGACAAGTGGTTCTGGTACATGGACGGCGACACGCTTTTTGCGCACCGCAGCTGGTCCGGGATCTGCATTTACAAGATCGAGTTTAAGCCGGACGGCAACCACACAGTCACCGCAAACCGCGACCCCGAGCAGTACAAGTGCACAAGCGTCGAGGAAGATATTGAAACCCTCAACCGCCTTTTTGACTGGTGGACGCAGGAAAACTACGATTATTGCGGTGAATGGATTGCGGAGACGGGGGAGATGCTGGAGAAGGCGGGGAAGGCCAAGAAAAGCGACGATTAAAAAGCGAGGCACGATATATGTCAACAAAAGAAGAACGAATAGAGGTAGAGCGGTAAATAATGTTATAGATGAAGGAGGATAATGAGGTGGAAGAAAGCAAATATTTGATCGGAGAAAAAGACGAGCCAATACAATTTTTTGGTGATGACGCTTTGTCTTTGCAGTGTCAGATAGGTGGGTTTGCAGATTTTATAAAAAATTGCGATACTCCAATGACGATTTCTATTGAAGGGGATTGGGGTAGCGGTAAAACGAGCTTTTATAATGCAGTAAAGAGTCTCGTTCAAGAATCGGATAAACTGGGAAAAAAATATCTGTTTGTGGATTTCAACGCATGGCAATACAGTCAATTTAAGCGGTCAGATAATTTGGCCATAGACTTGTTTTATTCTATCGTAGACAAGATTGAAAAAACGGCAAAAGGAAGGAACAAGGAAGTTGTTCAGGAAAAAGCCCATAAAACTCAGGAGACCATTTCCCGTGTTGGTAAGATGGTGCAGGCTGGGCTTTTAGGAGTGACTGATGCAATTGCACAGAAGTTTTTAGGGCTCGAGTTGTCGAAGTATTATAAGGACGTTAAAGAAGCTGCGGCAACAAGAGATGAAATCGAGGAATTGTTAACTGTGAAACCTAACGGGCCCGATGGAACAGAGGTTATTGCGTCATTAAATCGTGAACTACAGGATTGCATCAATAGTAGTTTGGGTATCAAAGAAAAGGAGAAAGAAAGCGATAAAAGGATAATAGTTTTTGTAGATGACCTGGACAGGCTTGTTCCGGACAAGGCCCTGGAAATGCTGGAAGCCTTAAAGATCTTCTTGGATTGCAGGAACTGCGTATTCATTCTGGCAATTGATTATAAAGTAGTTGTAAATGGCGTTAAACTGAAATACAAGGACACCATCAGCGTAAACAAGGGAAATGACTTCTTTGAGAAATTAATACAGGTAGTCTATAAGGTTCCGACGGTTACGGAACATTCGGAAGATTATATTGTGAAGATACTCCAAAAAAATAATATCTATCCGTTGGCTGCAAGTACTTTTGCGTCTCTGTTGCGAGCAGCGGGGAAAGAGAATCCCAGAACAGTAAAACGACTTTTGAACAACTTCCTGCTTCTAAGAAAAATGGCAGAAAACAAAGAGGAAATACCTAACTGGGTGCCTGAAGATGAGCCTTATCCAAACCCCTCAACGGAAGCGTATTTGTTTGCATTTATTTGTCTTAGAGATTTTAATGAGTATCTATATAACGAATTCATTAATCATGCATATAGTTACGAAGTAATGAAACAGTTTGTCGAGAAAATGGATGAGCTTAAGAACTGGTTGATTCTGGTGCATCCTGAGTTGCTTAATGGAAGTCAAGGTATGAGTGCTGATGAGACAGAGAAGGCAAACCTTGAAGCAAGACAAAAAGTGTTATTATCGCAATTGAAGTTGAGCGGAGAGGATCTTCAGAGTGCCAGAAACCGGGAATTTCTGTTCACATTCTTTCAAGCGCTTATGCATGATAAAGGTTATAAAGTAATCAATTCTATGAGTTTCGCAAAGGTCAGTCTGTGCGATGACAACTATTATAATAGAATTCGTGAAGCATTGCTTCTAACAGATGTATCAGGAGTTGGTGGAAACAGATTAAGAATTAGTGAGAATGTTTCTGCTATCGTATTATATAAGGATAACGAGGACGACACCTATTATAGCGTTGTTGAACCATTTTATGATACATATGCAACTGTGAAAGATGCGTATAAGAGGACATTGGAGTTGGTGCTTGACTCAATGGATCCAAAGCTTGTAACGATTGCACCGCAGGAGTTTGATTTTATTGTTAGTCCAAATGATCCTGTGGTGAATGAAAAGTTCGTTGCCCTGGAACTGACTAAAAAAATCGGCGGTTTGCGACTAACAGATGGGCAAACACTACCTAAAGAAGTTATGTTCTATTCTAGTCCTATGGATATAACAAACTTGAGTGAGAGGCTTGATGAAGCTGCTCAAAAATGCAACTGCTATGTGGAATGGTATCGAGGGCTTTCGATGAAGTTGGTTGGCGGTTTTGGAGATAAATCAACTAAATTGGAGTATTTAGAATACAAAGATATGCATCCGGAGGTAGACTGACTTTCGTGGTAAAAACGGGAAGGTTCGGAAAAATGGAAAATAAAAAGAAAATAGACCTGTTCCTGCGCCAGAAAGACACCTTGGACAAATTTCTCGAAAGGGGCGCAATCTCACAGATGTAAAAAAGTGTGCAGATTAGCGCTTTCCAACAGACACTGAAACAATCAAAAAAGCTTATTTTGAGGCCTATATGTTCTTCGATCTCCTCTCCAAACTCCAAACCATGCTTTCACCCAGGCAGGATCCGGAACCTTCCGCCCCTGCCTATGAATTCTGCCCTCGTTGCGAAGCAAACCTCACTCTTCAGAAAGGTTACAGCAACACTTTGCCCTACTGGGTGTGCCTCGGGTGCGGGGAAATGTTGATAAATCCTGAGCTTGAGAGCGAGTCCGGTATTCTCTGGCAGTGTGATAACTGCGAAGCGGTTCTGAATGTGCAAAAGGGCTTTTCCGAGGGTTGCGGGGAGTGGCAGTGCACGGAGTGCGGATACCCGAACAAGATCAGCAGCAGAGAGCTTTACAGGACTGTGGATGAGTACGAGGCAGATCTGCGAAATCCATTCAAAGGCCTGTCAAACAAGGATCTGCTGGAGGTTTCGGCATATCAGACAGAGGAGCAGATAAACGGTCGCGAGGATATCGCTGTTGTGCGGGATCCGGACACCGGAAGGCGCTATATTCGAAAGTTCCTGACCACATACGAAAAGAGCATTTATGAGCATATCATGGCGCACCCGATCCCGAATATGCCGCGGATCGAGGCACTTTACGAAAGTGCGAACTGCCTGATAGTGATAGAAAGCTATATTGCCGGGGAGACCGTTGAGGAACTGCTTGCAAACGGACCGCTTCCCGAAAAACAGGGGCTCTTTATAGCCCGGGAGGTCTGCAGGATTCTTGAAAACCTGCATGGGCAGCCGGTTTCTATCGTTCACAGGGATATAAAGCCTGCAAACATCATCATAACACCGGAGAATGCAGTCTTTTTGCTGGATATGAATGTTGCGAAGTGGTATGACCCGGACGAGACCGATGATACACGGTACCTCGGAACGCAGTATTATGCGGCGCCGGAGCAGGTTGGGTACGGACTTTCGGCGTCTTCTGTAAAGGCGGATATCTACGCTTGCGGGATGCTTTTGAATGTGATGCTGACAGGGGCATTTCCGAAAGAAAAGAAAGCTGAAGGGCAGGCATGGAGCATTATTGAGCGGTGTATCAGGCTGAATGCGGACGAAAGATTTACGGCAGAGGAACTTCGAAAAGAGCTTGAACAATTGCAATAAACATACATATAGCAGAGGTTAAAATGAGCGAGAACCCAAAGAAAATTGAGAAACCAACTCAGGAACTTAGCAGCATCCTTGAACAGATGGGCACCGAACAGCTCGGAGAATACCTTAAAGCCAACAAAGAGGAGCTTAATAAAGGTGATTACAAGCGCGCCTTTTACAACTATTTCACGGAGGTTCTTGAGACAAAAAATCTCAAGCTGAAGGATGTTTACCGCGACTCAAACATAAGTGAGGGTTTGGCCGGTAAGATCATCCGCATGGAAAAACATACGAAAAAGCGTGATTATATTATCCGTCTATGTGTCGCAGGGCATTTTGATCTGCGGGAAACCAACAAAGCACTGAAACTATACGGCATGAACGAGCTGTACCCGAAGAATTCGCGGGATGCCTGCTTTATCATCGCGATAAACAACAGGATCTTTGATCCCTATGAGATTGACGAAATGCTTGAAGAAAACGGCCTCGGGAAACTTGAGGAACCTAATCGTGAAGAATAAAAGATTACTTTTCGTAAACTCCCGCCTTTTAGTCTAAAACACTCAAATGTTCCACAACAACTTGCAATGTTCCATGCATTGTGGTACAATACATATCGAGGTGGAACATATGAACGAGATGATCAATAAAATATTCGGAAATGCAGTCAAAGAAGAACCTTACGCGTTAACGGGAAAAGTACCCAACTATATCCGGTATGGGTATTATGTCAGTAGTCTTCGGCTGAACGACATGAGGTGCATTCTGGTTAAGCCAAAGACCAAAGAATGGAACCTTGCCACTCTTAAGACTCAGCTTAGGAACATTGAAGAGATTGCTAAAGAACCCGCCGTACTCGATTTAGACAGGCTGACAGCGGCACAACGAACAAATCTGATAGAGTCGGGTATTGCTTTTGTTTCAGGCACTGGGCAGGTGTTTATCCCATTCTGGGGCAGCTATTTTGAAGAAAAAATCTTAAATCCTGCCAAGCCTGTAGAGGTCCTTTCTGCAAACGCGCAGCTTGTTTTTTTGGCGCTTTATTATAATTCCGCGATGGAACCGCTTAACCAGACAAAAATCGCTGCATTACTAACTATACCCAAAGCGACTTGCTCCAGAGCAATTCAGCAATTGAATGCGCTGAATCTGATCTCGGTAACCGGAGTGGGAGCGGCAAACCGGGTCTGCATAAACGAGAGGGAAACTGTAATTAACAGAGCACTTCCGCATATGACATCACCGGTGGCAAAGAGACTGTTTGTCAGCAGTAAACCGGAGCAGCTTCATTTGAAATATACCGGAATAAAGGCATTGGCGCTCGACACCATGCTGGCTTTTTCGGATTCCGATCCCGGGTATGCTGTAAGTAAAGATATTTCTTTGAGCATATCTCGTGAAATTCTTATAGATGAACAGTCATACAGGGATTTTGGAGGCGAGATCATTGAGGTGTGGAAGTATGATCCCAACCTGCTTTCGAAGGGAAAACGGGTTGATGATATTTCATTGTATCTTGAATTAAAGGATGATCCGGACGAACGGGTTCAAAACGAGCTAGATGCAATCAGAGAACGGTATGGGATAAAAGGAGAAGAGATTTAATGGCTTTGGGGATCGATGTATTTAGGGATTATTTTAGTGAATATCAGAATCAGTATATTCTTATTGGGGGAGCGGCCTGTGATCTTGTGTTAGGTGAAGCAGGGGCTTCCTTTCGGCCCACGAAGGACATTGACATGGTTTTGATCGTAGAGGGCCTCACGACAGAATTTGCAAAGGCATTCTGGCAGTTTATTGATGATGGGGGCTATGTGCCTCGGCAAAGGAAAGACGGCAAACACGAGTTTTACAGGTTTGTAGATCCGAAGGTTGAAGGATATCCTGTGATGATAGAATTGTTTGCAAGACCCGGCGGTAATGTGGACTTCACATACAGAGGAGACTTGATACCGCTTCATATAGATGATGAAATATCGAGTCTTTCGGCAATTCTGCTGAACGAATCTTACTACAGGTTTATGCTTGCGGGACGGATAATCTCGGGCGGTGTGCCTGTGGTAGACGCGGAACACCTGGTCCCTCTTAAGATGAAAGCGTGGCTTGATCTGGCCGATAAAAAAGCTCACGGCATTCACGTAAATGACAGAGATCTTCGAAAACACAGGCAGGATGTATTCCGGTTGTTTGAAATAATAGATAGCGAAGCCGAGATTACAGCGCCGATTGAGGTGTACGAAGATATAAGAGCGTTTATTGACGCTGTAAAGGTTCTACCGTTTGAAACGAAGCAGATCGGTATTGATGTTACAAAAGAAGAAATACTGGATACGTACAGCAAAATATATATAAGCGAATAAAATGAAAAAGGACATCAATAAGATTGACCGCTGCAACAACCTGACAACAATGTCCTGGGGCTTAAGCCGCGACAGGATCTATAGGATGATAAGGGAAACGGAGGAGTATTTCCCAAGACTCTTAAAGGTGGTCAAAGCTGAAACAGATTTTAACAACGCCGCATGGCTGCTTCAGTACCACATGGAGAGCATGCTGGATATATACAAGAGACTGATGTAAAAACAGCGGAACAGACTGCGTGACTGCAGCCTGTTCCGTTTTGCTGTATCTCTTAAATATCATACTTCTTTAGCAGCATGTCGAGGGCTTCGCGCAGAAGGATGGCTTCGCCGATGCCTTCACGCTTTGCAAGCTTTGCCAGGCGCTGGAGCTGGTCTCCTGTGTAGTGGCTGGTCTTCGGGATCATCTTTTCTTCGCGGGCCATGGCTACGCGGTTGCGTCCCGCAAGCTTAGCGCGGTACAGCGCTCCGTCTGCTTTCCGCACCAGCTCGGCACAGCGCGAAGCATCAACAAAGGCTGTAGCCATGCCGATGGTCATGGACTGCTGCATGCCGTCGGGGGCCTTGACGTTGAAATTGTTCTTAAGGTCGTTCAGGAACAGGAAAATATCCTCACGCTCGGTCTCGCCCTTGAAGATAAGGCCGAATTCGTCGCCACCGATGCGGTATACGGCGACATCCGCCGGGACGTTTTCACGGATGTAGCGTCCGGTTTCGATAAGCATTCTGTCGCCTGCATCCCTGCCGAAATCGGTGTTGATGTGAAGAAAGTTGTCGAGGTCTATAAGGGCGATAACGACAGTTTCGCCTTCTGCCTCGCAGTCTCCCGCGAGGATCTCTGTAAGATCCTTCTCAAAAGCTTCTCCTACAGGAAACTTCAATGCCTCGTTGACGGCATTTTTTTTCTTTTGTGTGTCTGCTTTTCCGACGTTGATGTGATCTTCAACCGTTACGGGGGCCGGCGCCGCAGGCCCTGTGGTCTTTTTTGTTTTGCTTGCCATGATTACCTCCTAAATGAGCAATAATGCGAAGTTGTGTGCGAAAACCGCGAAGGCGGGTTTCGTTTTTTTTGATATGTTCCGGGAATATTATCGCCGAAATAATATCGGGTGATATGTATTGTATATCATGCTTTAGAAAATATGTCAAGAATAATATTTTAAAAATCATATCAAAAAAACGGATTGAATGCACCGGCTCTGTTGTGATATATTAATAACGCAAAGATTCAGAAAAGAGTGCTGTCAAAGCACATGAAAGGAACTATATAAAATGAGTGATACAAATGTCAGGATCCAGGACGATCTTTATGAAGCCGTGAACGGGGAGTGGCTCAAAACTGCCGTTATCCCCGACGACAGGCCTTCCATCGGCGGCTTTGCCACGCTTTCGGATGAAGTCGAAAAGCTGATGATGGAGGATTTCAAAGCCTTTGCAAACGGGGAAAAGACAAGCGACATCCCCGAGATGAAGTACGCCATATCCCTCTACAAAAAAGTGCTCGATGAGGACAGGAGGAGCAGGGATGGCATAGCGCCGGCGCTTCCGATCCTTGAGAGGATCAATGCCCTTGAAAGCGTTGAGGATCTGAACAACGCAGCAAAGGAGTTCCTTCTTGACGATATCTCGCTTCCCGTTGTGCTCGGTGTTGCAACGGACATGCAGGATGTTACAAAACACTCGTTTATCGTAACGAGTCCGCAGATAATCCTTCCGGACACTACCTACTATGCGGAGGATAATGTGCAGGGAAAGGCGCTTCTTGCCGACTTTTCCGACATGGTAAAAAAAGTGCTGAAATTTACACCCCTGACCGAAGACGAGCAGAAGGCTTACCTTGCTGACACCCTTGCCTATGATGCCCTTATCGCAAAGAAGGTAAAGAGCAGGCTCGAATGGTCCGAATACTACAAGAACCATAACCCGATGGATATAGATGAGGTTGCGGGATATCTTGCGCCTTTCGATATAAAGAGGCTATTAAAGGAGCTTTACGGAGACAGGGCTCCAAAGACAGTGATCGTTTATGACCCGAGAGCGATAAAGGAGATGAACGGATATTTCAACGCCGGTAATTTCACTCTTTACAAGCACTGGCTGTATGTGAAGAAGCTCCTGCTCTCCTGCGCGTGCCTTTCGGTAGAACTCAAGACCCTTGCCAATGCCTACAGGCGCGCCCTGACAGGCGTTGCGGCGGATCCGTCGCTTGAAAAAGAGGCCTACAGGTACGCTTCCAACACGTACTCGGAGCCTGTCGGCGTGTACTACGGCAGGACGTACTTTGGCGAGGAAGCGAAAAAAGATGTTGTGGACATGTGCCACAGGATCATAGACACCTACAAGCTCAGGATGCGACGGAATACATTTCTTGCGGATCAGACAAAGGAACAGGCGATAAAGAAGCTTTCCACAATAGTCGTGAAGATGGGCTATCCCGATACTATCCGGGAGATCTGGTCTAAGCTTGTATTTGACGAGGAGGATTCGCTTCTTGCCGCTGTCGAAAAGATAGAAAGGGTCCGCAACGAGGATCAGCTTGATAAGCTATATAAACCGGTTGACAGGACTAAGTGGGTAATGCCCGGCCATATGGTGAACGCCTGCTACAACCCTTTCAGCAACGATATCACTTTCCCGGCGGCGATCCTTCAGAAGCCGTTCTACTCGCTTAAGCAGAGCGCAAGCGAGAACCTTGGCGGTATCGGCGCTGTCATCGGCCACGAGATATCGCATGCCTTTGATAACAACGGCGCGAACTTTGATGAGAACGGAAACTTAAAGAACTGGTGGCTTGAAGAGGATTTTGCAGCATTCAAGGCACTTACGCAGGATATGGTAAAGCAGTTTGACGGCATCGCTTTCCATGGCGGCAAAGTGAGCGGTGAGCTTACGGTGAGCGAGAACATTGCCGACAACGGCGGAATGGGCGTGACTCTTGAGATCATGCACACGCTCGACAATGCTGATTTCAAGGCGTATTTCATGAACTGGGCAAGAGTGTGGTGCATAAAGGCCAAGGAGGAGTATTTCATGCTCCGTCTTGCAAGCGACGTGCATTCGCCGGGACCCGTGCGGGCCAATATGCCGCCGAGGAACTTTGCCGAGTGGTACGAAGCATTTGGAGTTACGGACAAAGACGGGATGTATCTTGCGCCCGAAAACAGGATAAGTATCTGGTAAGAGGTATAATATGAGTGAGGTTTCCAAAATTGACAAGGATCGTGTACAGACACTATACGAATCAAGGTTTTTGAGCTTTTATGACCTTCAGTACGCGGAAGGGAAGCATTATTTTGAGGCTTCCCGCAGGGAAAAGCGCGATCTTGTGGTAAAAAAGAGCGACTATAATTTTAAGAAAATGCTCCCGGATGCGGTAACTATCGCTGTAATACTGCACCTTCCGGGCGGAGATACCAGGCTCCTTATGAACTATGAGTACAGGTATCCCGTAGGGCAGTTCCTCTTAAGTCCCGTGGCAGGGCTTCTTGACCCCGATGACAAAAACGGGGATGACCCGCTTGTTACGGCGGCTATCCGCGAGATCAGGGAGGAGACGGGGTTGATCGTAAAGCCGGAAGACAAGGTCTATGTGATGAACCCATGCGCCTTTTCGACTCCCGGAATGACTGACGAGAGCAATGCTTTCATGTGCGCGGAGATAACGCTGGACAGCCTCGACGGGATCAACCAGAACGGGGCAGTCGGGACCGAGCTTTTTGACGGCTTTGAGCTTCTTGACAGGAAACACGCGAAGGAGATATATAAGACGGGCAGGGACGAACACGGTAATTTCTATTCCCTTGCAACATGGATGATCCTTGGGATATTCCTTTCGCTGCAGTAAGACAGGGCAAAGAAAGGACCGGGCGGCTGCTTTTGCAAGCAGGGACAGGCAGCCGGTCATAAGGAAAGGTGTCGGCCGGTTCCGCCGGTTTGACATCGTACATTAATCTGCTATAATATTACTGACAATTATTTGTCGTTTACAAATACGCAAAAAAAGGCGGGATTTCGTTTTGAAACGATTCAGAAGTCTTGTTCTTCTTGCTGTTGTATTGCTTGCGGTCTTTGTTCTGATAATGGGGTTCTATTATGTACAGGTAAGCGGAAACAGAACCCAGGCGTTTAATACGGGTGAGTTGCTCATAGATCAGATAGAGGTGCTCCTTGACAGGAACAGGGAGCAGGTCGCGTCGCTCACCGAGAGCCATAAAGAGGATTACATTACCAGAGCGCGCGCAGTGTCGTATATCATAGACCACGAACCGCTGATAGGCGCGGACAGCGAGGAGCTTAAGAAAATTGCAAAGCTGGTAAGTGTTGATGAGATATATCTCTTCGACGTCGGAGGGACCATCTACAGCGGCACCAACAGAAATTATATCGGGCTCAACATGGATTCGGGAGAGCAGATAGGCTTTTTTAAGCCGATGCTTAAAGACCGGAACTTAAGCCTTTGCCAGGATATAACGCCAAACACGGCCAACGGCGAGCTGATGATGTATGCGATGTGCTGGAGCGAGACGGGAGACCGTCTTGTGCAGGTGGGCGTCAAGCCGCAGAGCCTTATCGATGCGATGGATGAAAATTCGCTCGGACGCATTGTAGACGGGCTGCTGTTTTCGGAGGGTTACACGGTCATCATAGCAAATGCTGGCACAGGCGTGATCGAAGGCTCTTCCAAAGCAGAATACCACAAGAGTACACTTGAAGAGATCGGTATCGACTATAAGAACCGGGCCAGAGGGGAAGTGTCCCACTGGACTTATAAAAACAGGGGAGTGCATTCTTACTGCACCCTTGAACCGTACGGCGATTATGTGATCGTTGTTTCACAGACGCATTCTTCCGCGAACCAAAACATAACCCGCGGGCTGATAATGATGACGGGTTATGTACTTATCGCCCTTGCGATAGTGTTCTTCATAGTGCGGAAACTGACTGCGAAGATAGGCAATGAGCATAAATCCGCCAATACCGACCAGATGACGGGCTTCCTTAACAGGCGCGCGTACGAGACGGATGTGCTGAATGCCGCGAAGGACGCTTTGGGACAGGAATATGTATATGTTTCGATGGATCTTAACGGCCTTAAGGAAGTGAACGATTCACACGGGCACGAGGCCGGCGACAGGCTTATAAAAGGCGCGGCGGAGTGCATGGCAAAGGTGTTTTCGAAGTATGGGAACATTTACAGGATAGGCGGAGACGAATTTGCTGCAATCCTGTATCTTCCGCCTTTTGAGCTGGACGAGCTTAAGCTCCTGTTCAAGAAACGAGTCAAATCCTGGGCTGAGGCCAGCGGGCTGCCGCTTGCCGTATCCTGCGGTTATGTGAGATCTGCCGACAACCCGGACACAGATCCTTCCGGGATCGCAAAGCTTGCGGACGCCGAGATGTACAAGGAAAAAGAGGCATATTACAGTGAGACGGGCCGCGACAGAAGGGCACGAAAGAACTGAACACGGGAATTACAGGGCATCGCTTCGGGGCGGTGCCCTTTTTAGTGAGTCAGTGGGGAATTTTCCCGGTGACTCACTTAACATTCTGTTTTACACTTTCGCTTTAATGTGCTATACTGTTGAAAAAGTTTTTTTCGGAGGATGATATGAGAACGGAAACGAAATGCATCGAAGCAGGCTATACACCGAAAAACGGCGAATCCCGCATGATCCCCATTATACAGAGCACTACCTTCAAGTACGATACCAGCGAAGATATGGGAAAGCTCTTTGACCTTGAGGCATCGGGTTATTTTTATACCCGTCTGCAGAACCCCACAAATGACTTTGTTGCCGCAAAGATAGCGGCGTTAGAGGGCGGTACGGCTGCGATGATGACTTCGTCCGGTCAGGCGGCATCCTTCTTTTCTGTTTTTAACCTTGCAAATGCGGGCGATCACGTGGTCGCATCCGCGTCCATCTACGGCGGGACCTTCAACCTGTTCAATGTGACGATGAAAAAGATGGGCATCGACTTTACTTTTGTCGATCCCGACTGCTCCGATGAAGAGCTTGAAGCTGCGTTTAAGCCGAATACCAAGGTCGTTTTCGGCGAGACCATCGCAAATCCCGCACTTGTCGTTTTCGATATCGAGCGCTTTGCAAAGGCTGCGCATGCGCACGGAGTTCCGCTCATCATCGATAATACCTTCGCAACACCCATAAACTGCAGGCCTATCGAGTGGGGCGCAGACATTGTCATCCATTCGACTACGAAATATATGGACGGTCATGATGCCACGGTCGGCGGTGTTATCGTTGACAGCGGAAAATTCGACTGGATGGCGCATGCGGACAAGTTCCCGGGACTTTGCACTCCGGACGAATCCTACCACGGCATCACATATGCAGAGCGCTTCGGAAAAGAAGGCGCATATATCACAAAGGCTACGGCACAGCTCATGCGCGACCTCGGCTCGATCCCTTCGCCAATGAACTGCTACCTGTTAAATCTCGGGCTTGAGTCCCTTGCGGTAAGGATGGAAAGACACTGCAGGAATGCCGAGAAAGTAGCAGAATTCCTGAAGGATCATCCCAAGGTTGCATATGTTACATATCCCGGCCTTCCCGGCGACAAATACTACGAGAGGGCTAAGAAGTACATGCCAAACGGCACTTGCGGCGTTATCTCTTTCGGAGTAAAGGGCGGAAGGGCAAAGGCAGAGGAATTCATGAAGGGGCTTAAGCTGGCCATTATCGCAACACATGTTGCCGATGCGCATACCTGTGTGCTCCATCCCGCTTCCTCGACGCACAGGCAGCTTTCCGACGAAGAGCTTGTTGCATGCGGTGTTATGCCCGATATGATCAGGCTTTCGGTCGGCATCGAGAATGTTCAGGATATCATCGAGGATGTAGCAGGCGCTCTCGAAAAGATCTGACAGAGTGAGTCAGTGGGGTCGTTTCTCGCTGACTCATTTAAAAGTCGGGATTTGTTTATCTTTGGTTCATAATCCGGTGGTACAATACAGAATGTGGGGCAGTGCGCCCACAGTACCAAACACGGTCAAAGACAGGCATATCCGGTGTTTGAGCGTATTATCGGGAGATTATGGAATGAACAGCTTTGTGCTTGACGGACCGCTTTTTACCACAATGATGAGATGCGGTACCGAAAACTTGAGGAAAAACAGGACTATCGTTAACGATCTTAACGTCTTTCCGGTGCCGGACGGCGATACGGGCGACAATATGTACATGACCGTAAAGTCCGGCTGTGACAATGTCACACCTGAAACAAAAGATCTTGGATGCGCGTCAAAGGATGCCGCAAGAGGAATGCTGCTCGGTGCGAGGGGCAACTCAGGCGTCATACTTTCGCGTATCTTCGCAGGCATTGCGGATGCCCTTGAAGGCCGTGAGACTTCGGATGTGAAGACCATGTGCCATGCCTTTGAAGAAGGAGTAAAGAAGGCATACGGCGCTGTTTCGACCCCGGTCGAGGGAACGATCCTCACGGTTTACCGTGAAGCAGCCGAGTATGTTTCAAAAAACCGCGACAGATATACTACTTTTGAGGAGCTTTTTGATGATTTCCTTGCGGAAACAAGGCGTTCGCTCGAACGCACGCCACAGCTCTTAAAGGTGCTGCGCGAGGCGGGCGTTGTGGACAGCGGCGGCGCAGGGCTCTATTATATCATCGAGGGTATGAAAAAAGCCCTTGACTCCGAAGAACTTGGGACCGTTACGGAAGAAAGCGAAGGCGCTTCAGAGACCTACGCGCTTGTAAACAACGACAGCACGGACAGGCTCGAAGAGGACGGAACCGTTTACGGTTACTGTACGGAGTTCCTTTTGCAGCTCATGGCGTCAAAGAGTCACGGGACATCCCTTAAGATCGAACAGGTCGAGAAATGGCTCAAAGGCATCGGCGGCGATTCCATCGTTGCCTTCAGGGACGGCGATATCGTAAAGGTCCATGTGCATACAAGGAATCCGGGCAAGGTCCTTGAACATTTCCAGAAATACGGCGAATACCTGAAGCTAAAGATAGAGAATATGACACTCCAGAACAAGAACGTCCATATCAGGAACAATTTCCCGTCAGTGGGGGAAAAGGCGGATGAAGAGAACCGCAAAGCAGGTGCGGATGCGGTTGAAAAGGCCCCTGTGCTTACCGTTGAAAAGCCTGTCAGTGAGTATGCCTTTGTGGCTGTTGCCGCAGGGGACGGCCTTTCGCAGGTCTTTCGTGACGGCGGAGCGGACTGCGTTGTTGACGGCGGACAGAGCAACAATCCGTCGGCCCAGACCTTTATAGAAGCCTTTAAGACGGTCAGGGCAAAGACTATCGTAGTCCTTCCAAACAACAAGAACATCATACTTACGGCCAACCAGGCGGCGGAGCTTTATACGGACAGCAAGGTTGTTGTCTTCCCGTCAAGGACAGTAGGCGAAGGCTATGCGGCGCTTGCCTGCGCGGACAGCTCGAGCACGGTTTCTCCCGACGAAATGTTAAAGATGATGGAGGAGAGCTCGGCAGGCGTTGCCACGGGCTATGTCTCAAAGGCTGTCAGGGATTCGGCAACAGGCAGCATAAAGGTTACGGCCGGTGATTATGTAGGCTTTGAAGGCGGCGAGATACTGTCGGATGACAAGGATATCGAAAAGGCCGCAGAGGGGCTTTGCGAGAAGCTTTCGGCAGGAGAGCACGATCTTGTCATAGTGCTGAGCGGCGAAAACCGTACGGAAGAGGATGCGGAGAAGCTCTGCAACAGGCTTTCCGCTAAATTCCCGGGCACAGAGTTTGCCCCGGCTGCGGGCGGCCAGCCGATCTACGATTTTATCATGATATTTGAATAACACAGAGCAGGGAGGACTATTATGTTACGTTTGTTCACAGACACGGATACCGATATGACGCCGGAAGTGGCGAAGGAGTTCGGGTATAACCTTATCAGCATGCCCTACAGCTACGACGGAAAGACCGTATTCCCTTACGAGGATTTTGATGTATTTGAGTCGAAACCCTTCTACGATATGCTCCGTTCAGGCGTGATCCCTACCACAAGCGCCATCGGCAGGGAGAGATATATCACGTATTTCAAGCCCTTCCTTGAAGCCGGTGACGACATCCTTTACGTTCATTTTTCAAGAGCGATGACAGCTACTTTTGAGAGCATGGATGAAGCGATAAAAGAGCTTAAAGAGCAGTTCCCGGACAGAAAGATATATACCGTCGATACAAAGGCCATCACCATCGGCGCACTGAGTGTCGTTTATGAGGCGGGCGACCTGTACAAAGCCGGCAAGACTGCCGAAGAGATCGTTTCCTGGGTTGAAAGGGAACGGGATCATTTTGCCATCTATTTCTTTGCCGACGACCTTAAATTCTTCAAGCGCAGCGGCCGTGTGAGCGGTATCGCAGCAACCATGGGCAATATGATAGGCATCCGTCCCATCATCTATATCAGCGATGAAGGGAAGATGGTCAATATCGGCAAGGAACGCGGGCGTGAGAATGCTCTCAAACACCTTGTGAACCGTGTTAAGGAGCTTGGTGATGACGTGAAGGGACACCGCGTGATCATTGCGCATGCCGATGCCCCCGAGCTTGCGGCTATGCTCGAGAGCAAGCTTAAGGACGAATTCGGCGATCTTGACATCATAACGGTAGTTGCGAACCCCACGGTAGGAAGCCATTGCGGGCCCGACAGCGTAGGTGTTTCTTTCCACGCGATACACAGGTAAACGGAAGGGAAAATGTCAGATGATCGAGATACGTGAAGTAAAGACGCGGAAGGAAAGAAAACAGTTCGTTGAATTCCCGCTTAAGATGTACAAGGACAATCCCTGCTTCGTTCCGCCGTTTTATGGCGACGAGATGAAGATATTCCGTAAGGATTATGTCTATAACGATATGTGCGAATCCGTCTTTTTTAACGCTTACAGGGACGGAAAGATCGTCGGCAGGATATCCGGTATCCTCCAGCGCGTGTCAAACGAAAAACGTAACGAAAAGCGTGTAAGGTTCACCCGTTTTGACTCCATAGACGATAAAGAAGTTGCCGGCGCGCTTTTTAAGGCGGTCGAGGACTGGGCCGTTTCGAAGGGAATGGACACCGTCTGCGGCCCGCTCGGATATTCGGATCTTGAGCGCGAAGGCCTGCTCATATACGGCTTTGACCAGGTATCAACCTTTGAAGAGCAGTATAATGCCGAATATTACGGAAAGTTGATCGAAAGCTGCGGTTATGTGAAGGAGGTTGACTGGACGGAGTGCCAGCTGCGGTATCCGGCACAGGACGACGGCAAGCTTGACAGGCTTGCGGAGACCATCATGAAGAAATACAACCTTCATATCGGCCCCGCGAAGAATGTTAATGAATTCATAGACAAATACGCTTCACAGCTCTTTGAGATCCTCGATAAATCCTATGCAAACCTTTACGGGACGGTGCCCTTTACGGAGGGCATGATAAAGATGACCATCGAGAATTTCAAGCTGATAATCGACTTAAGGTTCGTTGTGGTCATCCTTGACGAGAACGACAAAGTGGTGTGCCTCGGGGTATGCTTCCCGTCCCTTGCAAATGCGCTCAGGGGCTCGGGCGGACACCTGTATCCCACAACACTTATAAAGCTCCTGCATGACATAAAGCACCCGAAGGTAATAGATCTCGGGCTTGTGGGCGTTGACCCCGAATGGGCGAACCGCGGCATAAGCACCGTGGCTATGGCAGGCATCATGCGGATGCTGAAAAATGACGGGATAGAATATGCGGAGACCAACCTGAATCTTGAAGACAATACGAACATCCGCAACTTCTGGAAGCGTTTCGACAGCATCGAGCACAAGAGAAGACGCTCGTATGTGAAGAAGATAAGCTGATCTAAAGACCCTCACTTAAAAAGTGGGGGTTTTTGATCAGATAAACGGCAGATGACTGAGGGCATTTTTCTTGTTTTGGCAAGGTGTTTATGATAAAATGGCATAAGAGAGGCAGCCATGGACGACGAAAAATACATGAAAAAAGCGATATCACTCGCAAAACGCGCAGCAAAGCTCGGTGAAGTGCCGATAGGCTGTGTTATCGTTTGCGGTGACGAGATAGTCGGGACGGGATATAACAAGCGTAAAACAAAACATACCACGCTTGCCCACGCCGAACTCCTTGCTATAGACAAGGCAAGCAGGAAGCTGGGCGACTGGCGGCTTGAAGGCTGCACCATGTATGTGACCTTAGAGCCTTGCCAGATGTGTTCCGGGGCCATAGTCCAGTCGCGTCTTGACCGCGTTGTGATCGGAACGATGAACCCGAAGGCGGGATGCGCGGGATCGATCTTAAATATCCTGCAGATGCCCGAGTTCAACCATCAGGTCGAGATAACTTATAATGTCTTAAAGGATGAATGTGCCGAACTTCTTACCTCCTTCTTTTCCAACCTGCGGGTAAGGCTTAAGGCAGAGAAATTAGGTGAAGTATGATAATTCACGGTCTTAACAAATTAACGCTCCTGGATTATCCGGAGCATATGGCGTGTCTTGTTTTTACGGGAGGGTGCAATTTCAGGTGCCCTTTCTGCCAGAATACAGATCTGGTGCTTGCTCCGGCAAGCCAGCCCGTGATCCCGGAGGAGGAGATATTCTCGTTCCTGAAAAAACGCAAGGGGGTCCTTGAGGGCCTGGTGATAACCGGCGGCGAACCTACTCTTAATGCGGATCTTTTCGATTTCATCGCAAAGGTCAAGGATGAGGGATATCTTGTAAAGCTTGACACAAACGGCACTGCACCGGATGTGATAAAACGGCTTCTTGGTGCAAGGCTCCTTGATTACATAGCCATGGACATAAAGAGTTCGCCGGAAAAATATGCTGCAACCGCAGGGATCAAGGATACTCCGGAGCTGCTTGAAAAGATCCGGGAATCTGTGGGGATAATAATGGATTCCGGGATCGATTATGAGTTTCGGACAACTGTTGTTAAGGAACTGCATACAAAGGAAGATCTTATCGGTGCCGGCGGCATGATAAAGGGCGCCAGGGCTTATTATCTCCAGTCCTTCAGGGATTACGACGAGCTTGTGGGCGCAAAAGCCGGAACATACCACGCTCCGGACCCGGAGCTTCTTAAAAGCGTATGCGAAGCCTTAAAAGGCGACATAGATAAAGTTGAGATAAGGGGAATCTGAAACGGAGGGTTTACACGTGAAAACAGACAATAAGAACAATTATATGCTTTACGGGCCGCTTGCCCGCAAGGGTTACGACTGGTGGTGGCATTCCTTTACAGGAAAGAGCGAGAAGACAGGTGAAGAGAAGTCCTTCTTTATCGAGTATTATGTCATGAATCCCGCAAGAGGCGGCGATCTTCCGCAGTTTGTGGAAAAAGGGGCCGCGCATCCCGCTTATGTCATGATAAAAGCGGGCGCATGGGGCAAGGATGCAAAGCAGCTGCACCGTTTCTTTGGAACGAACGAGCTCGAGACCGACCCGACTGAGCTCAGGATAGTTGTGGGTGACTGTTTCCTTTCGGACGAGATATTAAAGGGCAGCGTAAATGTCAGCAGGAACGCGGCTGAAGAGCATCCCGAATATATGTCGGACGCGGGCTCGATGTCATGGCTTTTAAGGATAGACAGGCGTGTGGCCTTTGATGTGGGCTACGGCACTTCTTATCCGCTCCGTTTCCTTAATGCTTTCGGCATGTACTGGCACGCGGCAGGCATGAAAACGGCCTACAGCGGCACGGTTTACTACAACGGCGAGAAGTTTACCGTAACTCCCGAGACCTGCTATGGATATGCCGATAAAAACTGGGGTTCCGGCTTTACGAAGCCCTGGGTATGGCTTTCGTCCTGCCATTTAAGGAGAAAGGGCGACACAGAGTACCTTAAGGATACCGTATTTGACTTTGGCGGCGGCAGACCGGTAGTTTTCGGCATTCCGATAGAGCGTACGCTCCTTGGCAAGATCCGTTACGAAGGCAGGGAATATGAGTTTAATTTCTCGAAGTTCTGGACCTTCACACAGACAAAATTCAAATGCAAAGCCGACGGCGACAAGGTAACATGGCTTGTGAGGATGGCAAACAAGTCCGGCGCCATCGAGATAAAAGCCGTATGTCCAAAGGACGAGATGTTAAAGATCCGCTATATGTCCCCGTCGGGTGAAAAGACCTTCGACGAGCTCTGGAACGGCGGCACCGGACGCGCGACCGTTAAGCTCTATAAGCGCGGCATTTCGGGATTAAGGCTTATCGCCGATCTTATCGCCGACCATGTGGGCTGCGAATACGGTGAAAAATAGTAATTTTTGTGCAAAATTGCTTGTTTTTTATTTTTCGTTGTTGTAAGATTATCTTAAGGATCAGGATAAGCTTGATTCCAATACAATCATCCCGCTAAGGAGGAGACTATTTTATGGGCAAGTTCGTTATCAAGCCTGCAGCAAAAGGCGTAATGTTCAATCTCAAGGCCGGCAACGGCGAAGTTATCGCGTCCTCACAGGTTTACAAGACAGATGCAACCTGCAAGAAGGGTATTGCAAGCGTTATGAAGATCGCTCCCGAAGCTAATCTTGAGAATCAGACCGAGAAGGATTTCGCACAGCAGAAGAATCCCAAATTCGAAGTTTACAATGACAAGAAGGGCGAATTCCGTTTCCGTCTTAAGGCTTCCAACGGCCAGATTGTTGCATCGGGCGAGGGTTACACCACTCTCAAGGCATGCCTCAACGGCGTTGAGTCCGTTCGTAAGAACGTTGTAGGCGCTAAGATCGAAAAGGTTGAGAAATAACTGAAAGCAATGTTTTGGGCTGTCACCACGGTGGCAGCCTTTTTTGTGCGATAAGCGAATGCCCTCGGCAGCAAGCTCGCTTGCTGGACGGGGGCTGAGTGAACGGTCATTGAGCGGACTTCGTACGCGAGATGACCCGTCGAATCGCGTAGGAGTCACCCTGTTCGGTTATGGTATGCTCGGTTATGGTATCTTCACCCCTCTCTTTACATCTTTGCGGGAATATGTTATATTTTTTAGTTGAGGATAGTATTGCATTCAAAGTATGGAGATTGGTTATGAGGCACGGCAGATCATTGGCTTTAATACTGGTACTTGCTCTGGTTTCTTGTCTGGCTTTCGGCTGCGGCGATGAACCTTCTGTTACTGCGCCTGTGAGCTCGCCGACTTCTTCGGCTGCAAAGACTCCTACGCCTTCTTTGAGTGCCGGGGATCCGACACCTACGGACGTGCCCGCAACACCTACATCGGAGCCGGCAGATACGCCTACCGCTCCTGCTAACCCTACACCGACCACAGAACCCGTGAATACACCTACGGATACGCCGGATACACCGACTCCCGTTGAGCCTTCTCCTACGGAGCAGGCCGCAACTCCCACAGAGGAGCCCGCAACACCCACGCCTACGGAAACGGCAACTCCGACACCTACGTCAGAGCCCTCAAATACCCCTACAAATACACCTACACCGACAGAAAAGCCGACGAACACGCCGACACCAACCAATAAACCTACAAACACACCGACGCCTACAAATAAGCCGAACACGCCTACACCCACAAACAAGCCCAACACACCCACTCCGACAACGAAGCCCACACCTACGCCCACACCGGTTCCGCAGGCAGGGATAGAATGGAAGGATGCAAAGCTTGAAGCCGCTGTAAGGACAGCGCTCGGGAAGGCTTCCGGTGCCATTACCGAGGAAGATGTAAAGAAGATCACCACTCTGAACCTTGCCGGCAAGGGAGTGAAGAATCTTTCGAATCTGTCGGTATTTACAGGCCTTACAACGCTTGACATAAGCGAAAACGGGATATCGGATATCTCGGGACTTGCAGGCTGTACATCCCTCACGTCGCTTAGTGCCGGGTATAACTCGATAACGAACATAAGCGCCCTTTCAAAGCTTACAAAGCTGCAGAAGGTGTGGCTCTCGAACAATTCAGTATCCGACTTTTCCGCGATAGCAGGCCTTTCTTCGATAACGGAGCTTGACCTGTCCTACAACGGAATAGCATCCCTTCCGACAATGACAGGCCTTTCCGGGCTTAAGATATTGCGGCTTGAGGGCAATAAACTGTCGAATATCGGCAATCTGTCCGCCATAGCGGCAAACCTTGATTCACTGTGGCTCGCCTTCAACAAGATAACATCGGTATCGGCTCTTTCGGGGATGAAGGCATCCGCGACATTAAACCTTGGCGGAAACAGCATTACAGACTGGTCGCCGGTCAAGCATATCAAAAGTGTAACGGGCAGACCTTGACAGAAACGGTTCGAGAGGATATAATACATGAGTTGCTGTGCCCGAAAGGGTACAGCAGCGCTCAAATAAGTCTCAAATTTCCGTGCAGCCGGGGAGATAGCGGTGCCCTGAACCTGCAATCCGCTATAGCAGGGGTGATGTTCTGCCGAGGGTGTTCGTTTTGCGAAGCAGCCCGGTATAAGTGGCGTTGACGTTTGGGTCTTACACAACGGAAGCTTACGAACCGTGTCAGGGCAGGAATGCAGCAGCACTAAGTGATGTCTTCCGTGTGTTGTAAGTCAGCCTGGACCGAGTTAACTGTACCGGTAACGTTCGTGAGCGTCATTCGAAGCAGGACGCACGGATTTTTTATATTCAAAAACGGGGGAACAATATGGAGTTTACAGTAAATCCGGGAAACGTAAACAATGTGCCCGCAGGCACGTATCTTGCGCGTGAGCAGGAATTTGTAAACTATGTCTTCATGATAATAAAAGGCCACATTGCGCTTGAGAGCGGCGGGTGCAGCATTACCTGCGGCCCCGGGTGCTTTGTCGGATTAAACGATCTTGTTAAGGGCGAATTCTCGGCATCCGTATATGTCAGGGAGGATTCGTCTGTCTTTGCTTTTCCGGTTAAAAATGCCGATGGTGTGCTCCAGATATTCAAGGCAAAAAAGGATTATGCCGGCATTGCCGTCTGGACGCTCGCAAGAAGCATCAGCGATTATGACAGGCTTGAACGTGAGCTTGCGGTAAAGGCTGAAGAGCTTTCGGCATCGGTCAGGAGTTTCCATGATGAATACATAAGGACCGCCAAGGCAGCGGGTTTTCCCGATGAGCTCGGAATAGCGGGCAGGCTTGAGAGCTTCGAGAGATCGGAGGTATCGGATCCGGAAGCCCTTACCTACTATCAGGAGATGATAAAGCAGCCTGTTGACAACTGCAAGACGTATTTCGGCGATTCTCCCGTGATGGCGCTCCGCCACGTGAACGAGGAATCGGTGCTTATGTGGGAAATGCAGCAGCGCTGCAAGACTGTTGCCCAGTTCCTTGAAGAAGCGGTTTATGTGCTGGTGAACAACACAAAGGAAAACCTGTACATGAAATGTGTCGAGCTGATAAGGCGCCAGAACAGCCTCGGAAAGGACAGGTCCGCAGCGGAGCAGCTTCTTGAAAAGATCAAGAACAGCATCATCGAAGCGGTGATATTCTTTGAGCAGAATATGCATTACAGGCTCAATGTCGATATGGAACGCATGGAAACGGCATATATGAATGCCCTCGAAGGCATTGAGACCAAGGAGGAAGCAAAGTCCGGGCCGATGGACGCCGAGGCGGTCTCAATACTTAGAAAATCGCTTGCTAACGGCGCAAAGGCGCTTACCGACTTTGCGGGCTGGGAGAGAGAAAGAGCCGCGGAGTTTGTAAACGACATCGAGTCCTTTGTAGGAACAAAGAACAGGATGGCTGTGGACGAGAACCTGCGCCAGCTCAAGAGAAATATCTCCAGGAGCTTCTTTGACCTGTATATGGATGTGTTCCTCGGGCAGGCCGGATCCCCGGCCGTACCGCAGATCGTCGATCTGTTCCTGAACTACGGTTTCGTTGATGAAAGGCTTCTTAACGACGAGCAGCTTAGCGATCTTTGTGCGTTAAAGCCCGACAAGCCTTCGGCTCCCTGCCAGGTATATACATTCAGGGAATGGCTGAACCTTATTTACGAAATGCGCCGCACGCCTTCAAGAAGCGAGCTTGACATGGATTTCGAGGACAGTCTCCGTGACAGGAAGAAACGCGGGGAGATAACGGAAACGCAGATGGCGGCCATCGCAAAGGATCCTGTACAGTGGGTCTCCTACGAAGTCCACAACATGTTTACAAGTAATGAAAGGCTTTTGAACGGTCAGGTAACCACCTTCGTGCCGGTTATGTATGAGGAGGCTCTTGCTGGCATCCCGTCACGCATGAAGATCACAAAAGACCGCATAAATACACTGATAGCAATGCTTACGGTAAACGATCCTTCGGTCTTCCACCGCGAGATAATCTACAACAACGCGGAGGCAAAGATCGAGCGCGAACCGATAATGCGCCGGGTTTACCCGGAATTTATCCTGTTCCCCGTGAACGGCTCGAATATCCTCATGTGGCAGGAGACTTCCTCAAGAAAGCGCGACAGCGCAGGACGCATCCTAGTCCCGATGTTCTTTGAGGGAGCGCCGGATGACGCGATGCTGCGTGCACTCGGACGCTTCAGATGGGAGCTCTGCAAGACGATAATGGGACTTTCGTGGAACAATATCCAGGTCAAATCCCTTACCTCCGAGTATTTCGATTATGTGACGTATTACCGCAAGAATCACGATCTTTCGGACGAAAAGAAGGAAAAGATAAAGACTCAGCTCACAAAGGCAAGGAACAACATCCGCGAGGTCTTTGTGCAGGACTATGAATGCTGGATCAAGTATGAGGCAAACGGCGCCCTGCGCCTGAACAAAGTGGTGCGTGAGCTGTTTGCGACATACATCCCGTTCCCGAAGAACACAAGGGCAACGGTGGAACAGCAGCCGGTGTTTGACGACGCGTTTGCGCGTTTTGAGAGAAATCTCAAGAAAAAGGTGTATGATCTTGACCTGCACTATAAGAATCTTGAAAAAGCAGGCGCGGAGATCACTCCGGAGCTTCAGATCACAAAAGAGTTTTACAGCAATCTATAACGAGGTTAAGTTTGAAAGTAAACTTTCAAACAGCGCATTTGTGCTGCGTAATCTTTGCACAAATGCAACCATTGGCTGCCCGTTGCATTCGCAGCATGGAGGTTAAAAATGGAGAATTACAGAACGATAGTTTCGCTTGCTCATATCAAGGAGCTTAGGAAACAGGGGGATTACGCGGGGGCGTACGAGATCGTAAAGGACATTAACCTGAAAAAGGTAAGGGATGTATCCGACTGCAACATGATCGCTGATGTCTGCAACGAAAACGGGGACTATGAGCGGTCTTTGGGGGCGTATGACAAGATCTACAAAAAGAGCGGATCGAAGCATGCTTTAAGCTCGCTCGTTTACCTTAACATCAAGACCGAAAAGACGGAAAAAGCCAGAGAACTGCTGACAAAGTACGAGCAGGTGGCACCGAGGGATCCAAAACGCCTTATTTACAGATACCGCATCGAGAAGCTTGAAAAGGCTCCTTATCCCGAGCGCATCGCAACGCTTGAGAAGTGGAAGAACGAGGAATATACGGAGCGATGGGCATTAGAGCTCGCAAAGCTTTATTACAAGGCCGGGAATGAGAAGCGGTGTATAGAGGAATGCGACAGCATCATGAATTATTTCGGCGACGGCGAGTATGTTGACTGGGCCAAGGCCTTAAAGGCGCACCTGCAGGGAGAGATCGACTTAAGAAATGCTTCCGGCGCGGAGATCGCAAAGACTGTCGGCCGCACGGACGATGTTACGGAGCTTATTCCGGATATGGGCGCAACGACGCTGATAACGCCGATAAGGGATGTTCCGGAGCCTGAGGAAACCGAGAGCGCCGCAGAGGAGTTAAAGGACCGGGAAGAATTTGCCGCGGAGAACGCATTTGCCGGGGAGAATGAAACCGAGGCAGTCACGGGGGCTGAAAGCGAACCCGTACAGACAGAGACGGCTTTTGTGCCGGAAGAAGAGCCCGTTAAGAAGCCTAAGAAGAGAAGAAGCAGGAAAAAGGCCGAGGAACGCAGGGAGCAGGAAAATGAAGCTGCAGCGGAGCCTGCGGAACCGGCTCCTGCATTTACGGAGCCTGAAGAGGCGTTTACACCCGAGATCCCCGCAGCAGAGCCCGATTACGATTTTACCGCGGATCTTGCGGCAGCGGTTGCCGCTGTACAGGACGAGATGAACGGCGGCCGGTATGAGGAGACAAAGCAGCCCGAAAACCCGGTCAAGGCCGACGAATCCATAGAGGTACATGAGGTTGAGGCCGCATCCGAGCGGGAGACACAAGGGGCAGCGGAAGCAGGCGCCAAAGACGATTACGAGATTGAAGCAATGCAGGGCTTTATGAAATTCCTTGAGGAGAACAGCTCTGCAACCGTAAAGCTTCGAGAGCAGCGCGAGCCTGTCACGGAGATAGGCGGAGTGCTCGGCGAGAGGCTTAAGAGCGGCGAGGCGGTGCTTGAAGATTATTTCGGCAATTATGCGCGCATCGATTCTGTGCGCAAGCAGCTCATCCGCAGCCTTGAGGTTCTGTTCGATCCGCTTAAGCGCGGCGGCAGCATCATAATCACCGGCGGAAGAAAGACCGGAAAGACAACGCTTGCCAAGAAGATAGCGAAAACACTGAATAAATTCGGTGTCACGGAGTCTAAGAAGGCTCTTATCGTTACTGCTGAAAAGCTCAACAAGGTCAATCTCGCAAGCCAGCGCGAAAAGCTGGCCGGATGCACGGTTATCGTGGAGAAGGCGGGTGGGCTCTCGAAGGATACGGTCAGCGACCTTATCGGATTCTGCGCCGGACACGCTGAAAGCAGCCTGGTATTCCTTGAGGATGACAGGAAGAGCATGAATGAGCTCATGCGCGATTATCCGGAGGTTGGGAGCGTATTCAACAACAGGATACATCTGCCGCAGGAGTACAGGCTTGAAGAGCTTAAGGGCTTTATTTATGAGTATCTTGTGAATACGGAGTATGAGCTTGAGGTGAACGCCGACAGGGCGCTTGACGAGAAGCTTGCAAAGATCATGGCGCTTAAGCCGGAAAGCCCGATAGATTCTGCGATAGCGATCGCAAAGACTGCGACGGAGGCCGCGGAGGCGCGGAATTCCGAGCTGCTTGTGGAAATGATGAATAACGGACAGATTGAAAATGCAGATATCATGACTGTTAAGGCGGAGGATATATAACATTCGCAACCCGCTTTACGGCAACCATACAGGATAACAGGGATACAATTCGCAGCCCCCGTTCCTCATTCGCAATCCGCTTCGCGGTTTGCTCATGTGGAGCGGGGGTTGTTACTGCTTCGCAGTAGGCATATGGGAAAATACACATACAATTCGCAGCCCCCGTTCCCCATTCGCAACCCGCTTCGCGGCTTGCTCATGTGGAGCGGGGGTTGTTACTGCTTCGCAGTAACCATATAAGAAAAACAAGGCCATTTCTGAAAGCAAGCTTTCGAAATGACCTCGTCTTTCTTACATCTGCGAAGTGTACTTTTTGCTTTATGTCATGTTGAACCTTACCTGGACTTCTTCTTTTAGTTTCTGGCCGCCCTGGGATTCGACTCTTTTGGTTATGTTCAGGGTGTATGTTTCGAGCGGGGTGTAGACGCCTGCGGGCTCAACTTCTATTATCTTTTTTTCGGCATCATAACGGATGATGGTGTTTAAGAGGTTGCCGTTTGAATCGGTTACATAGAGGTTGTTGTTGTTGACTGTTGCCGGGTTTAAGGGCGCAGTAAACTTGACGCGCCAAACAAATTTGCCGGTCTTGAATTTAAGATCCTGTTTTACTTTGCCTTCGGATCCCTCGGAAACTGAGAGGATCTCTATATAGTTTGTGGGCATGTCTGTCCTCCGGCTTATATCGGAAATGCCGATACTTTCTAACAATACAGTATAGCAGATGGATCGGTTTTTTGCAAGGTTGGGATTATGAATCAGAGTGCAGCAGCGAGATACGCCCCAACTGACTCATATGAGTCACCGGGAAACGACCCCGCCGACTCATTTTGCGCAGTATAGCAAATTTGGACCGGATTTGCAAAATTTTTTAAATTAAAGTTAAATTTTTGGTTTACAAATTATTCTTGTATTGTTATAATGCAATATGTAAAGGTGTATTGGAGTTTTCCTATACTAATTTGAAAGGAAATCCGGTTTTTCCGGTATATATATATACATGAGTCAATATATAATAAAAGGTGGCACACCGCTTACGGGAGAGGTAAGCATCGGAGGTGCCAAGAACGCAGCACTTGGTATTATCGCAGCAGCCATAATGGCTGATGATTCCGTTACTATAGAGAATATCCCCGATGTCAGGGATATCAATGTTCTTCTTGATGCTCTTACAGAATTGGGAGTAAGGGTTCAGAGAATTAACCGTCATACGGTCAAGATCAACGCAACAAAGATCAATTCTTTCCGCGCCGATTCCGAGGCGATCCGCAAGATCCGCGGTTCGTACTATCTTATCGGGGCACTGCTCGGAAAGTACCATCACGCAGAGGTGGCTCTTCCCGGCGGATGCAGTATCGGCAGCCGTCCCATCGACCAGCATGAAAAAGGATTCCAGGCTCTTGGCGCAACCACCGAGAAAAAGCATGGACTTGTGTTTGCTGATGCCGAAAAACTCACAGGAAACCACATTTACCTTGATATAAGCAGTGTCGGGGCAACTATCAACATAATGCTCGCAAGCGTTCTCGCTACGGGTCAGACCGTTATCGAGAACCCCGCAAAAGAGCCGCACGTTGTTGATGTTGCAAGCTTCCTGAACAGTATGGGCGCAAACATCAAGGGCGCAGGCACCGACGTTATCAGGATCAAAGGCGTGGAGAAGCTTCACGGCACCACATATTCGATCATCCCGGACCAGATCGAGGCCGGCACGTTCATGATGGCTGCAGCCATTACACACGGTGATATCGTACTTAAGAACGTCATCCCGAAGCACCTTGAAGTTATTTCGGCGAAGCTTATGGAGATGGGCGCAGAGATAGAAGAAAGCGGAGATTCGCTCCGTGTAAGGGCAGGCAAGGAGCTTTCGGGCGTTAACGTAAAGACGTTCCCTTATCCGGGCTTCCCTACCGATATGCAGCCGCAGACGACAACAGTGCTTGCAACCTGCACCGGCACGAGCGTTGTTACGGAAAGCGTGTTTGAGAGCCGTTTCAAGTATGTTGACGAGCTTTCAAGGATGGGTGCCGAGATCATGATCGAAGGCAACACCGCTGTAATAAAGGGACCCAAATCCCTTACGGGCGCAACCGTTTCCGCTCCGGATCTTCGCGCGGGAGCAGCTCTCGTACTTGCGGGGCTTGCTGCGGAAGGCTACACGGTAGTTGAGCAGATCGAGTACATCGAACGCGGTTACGAAGACTTTGAAAAGAAGATGATGGAGCTTGGCGCTGTTATGGCTAAGATCGAACAGGGCAATGAGCGTGCCATCAAGAAGTTCAAACTGAAAACAGCATAACGGCGAAAGCCGTCGGGCCCGCAAGAGGGCGTGATAATATAAAACAAAACCCTGCAGACCTTGATCTGCAGGGTTTTTCGCGCGGTGGGTGGTGTAAGATAAAGATATAAACGAAAGGATAGGTGAAACACCGCGCGGATACATGCTTAAAGAAGCGCTTCTATGCTGATCTGCGGCTCAAGCGACAGATCGATGTATTTCCTGCCGAGCTTTACGATAGGACGGGAGAGCGCGAAACGGTTCATCATGACGATCTTGCCCTCGTTGCCGTCGCTCAGGCGTACACGGCTGTTGATATAAGTGAGGTTCAGGTGCTCTAAGAAGCACATGAGGAAATGCGTATCAAACTGCGAAAGACCTTCTGTCTCGAACAGGTGGATAACGTCGAAGGGACAGATGGGAGCGCGATATGAGCGGGCTGCGGTCATTGCCTCGTAAACATCGGCGATGGCAACGATCTTTGCAAAAGGCTCTATCTGGCCGCCTTTGAGGTTCATCGGATAGCCGGAACCGTCGCAGCGCTCGTGATGCATCATGGCTGCAAGCTTGATGCGGTTATCAAGAGGCTGGGGACGAAGGATATCGTACCCGCGAACGGCGTGTGTCTTGACCTTGCTGTATTCGTCGGCACTGAGAGCGGCAGGCTTTGAAAGGATCTCCTTCGGGATAACGGATTTGCCGATATCGTGCAAAAGACCGCTCAGAGTGAGGATCTCGAGATCGACCTTCGAATAGCCGAGCCAGTTGCCGAGAACATAGCAGATGAGCGCGACATTAAGGCAGTGAGCGTATGTTTCGTCGCTGTAGTCACGCAGGCAATGGATCATGTCGAATACATGGATGCCGTTACGGGACTGCTGGAGCATGCCGTGCACGGTCTCAAGAAGGACGCTCTGGTCCGGAACATTGCCCGTCACAATGGAATTGAACTCCTTTTGCAGGGAAGCAACGGACTTGGGGAGCGCATTCTTGTAATACTGGAACTCGGGAGTGCTCCGGACTATGTCGGAATTGGAGAGCTCGGGTGTGCCGATGGGCGCCTCCGGAGAAGCCGTTTCATCTTCCTCAACGCGGATGGAAACTGCATTGATTGAATAAAACTTGAACCTTGTGATCAGCTTGTCATCGATCTTGGTACCGGCTTTTGCGATAGACTGGTTGTTATAGGAATAAACGTCCTCTGCAACGACCATGCCGGGCGCAAGCTGATTCGTGAATAATTTTACCGATTTCATGTTAACCATTTTCCTCCGCGCCAATTAATAATGTCCCGGATTTGACCGAAAACATTTTAATTGAATAAAGTGATTATACAAATATTATACTCATAAATTGAAATTTGTCAACAAATAGGTTATAAAGGAATAGGACATATCCTGTATCACGAACCTTAATTTACTCAAATGAATTCTTAATGAGTTTTTAATCTTTTATACAAGACAGTTTAATTTTCTCTTGGTATAGTGGGTATCGTCAAAGGAACGGAACAACCGGTGCCAAAGACAAAGGGCCCTTTGCCTTGAACACCGGACACGGTATCCGGTCCGAAAAACTAATAAAAAGATCAAACTCATCAAACTCATCATTGAAAGGATGGACAAAATCATGGATAACTTCGAAAAGGTTGAAAAGATCGCAGAACGCGCACACGTATCATTTGAGGATGCAAAGGCAGCACTTGAGGCTACAAACTGGGATATGCTCGATGCAATGATCTATCTTGAGAGACAGGGCAAGGCAGCAGGTTCGGGCAGCACCTACTCTACCACATATGAGAGCAACGCTTACGGCGGCGAGCAGTATAACCGCAGCAGCAACGCAAACAAGAAGACCTTCGGCGACAAGGTAAAGGATCTCCTTAGGAAGAGCGACGAGAATCACTTCAGGATCACAAGAAAGAACGGCGAGAAGCTCATCGAGTTCCCCATCTGGCTTGCTATCATCCTTGTTATCGCCCTTCACGGATTTGCACTTGTTCTCTTCATCATCGGTCTCTTCTGCGGATGCGGCTACAGCTTCATAGGACCCGCAAAGATGGATGTTGCGAACAAAGTCATGAACACCTGCGAAGAAACCGCAGATTCCATAAAGGATGCTTTCAACAGCAACAAGAACAATCAGCAGTAATGACTGCAGGTAATAAAGCGCGAAAGGCGGGAGCGTCTGCTCCCGCTACAGCGCGTTAAAGGCATGCGGGAGAACGCTGCCGGATAAACAGAAGTAAAAGATACCGGAGGAACAGGAAATGTCACACATTCTGATCGTAGAAGACGAAGAACAGCTTGCGCGCTTTACGGAGCTTGAATTAAAGCATGAGGGATATGAGGTAAGTAAGGCGGGCGACGGGAGAACTGCGCTTGAAATGGCGCTTTCCGGCGACTACAGCCTGATCCTTCTGGATATCATGCTCCCCGGAATAAACGGCCTTGAAGTTTTACGCCGCTTAAAAGCCGAAAAGGACACGCCGGTCATCCTGCTTACCGCAAGAGATGCCGTAATGGACAAGGTTTCGGGGCTTGACGCAGGAGCCGTTGACTACATTACAAAGCCCTTTGCCATAGAAGAGCTTCTCGCCCGTATCCGTGTTGCGTTGAAGCTTTACGGACACACAGCCAAGGTGGATGCGGAACAGGACGGCAGGGACGAAGAGGGCGTTTATCGATATAAAGGCCTGGTGCTCAACGAAAAGAAGCACGATGTGAAATACGACGGGCATTCGATAGAGCTTACAAACCGCGAGTTCACGATGTTAAAGATACTGCTCAAGAACATGGATATCGTGCTTTCACGCGACACGCTGCTTGAGCAGGTCTGCGGCTACGACTATCTTGGGGAGACGAACATTGTCGATGTATATGTGAGATATCTGCGTGCAAAGATAGATGATGCATTCGGAGTCAAGATCATTCAGACCGTAAGAGGTGTCGGATATGTCATCAAATCAGAGTAGAACAGGAAAACGAAAGGTAACGTCGATAGTAAGGCGTCTGGTGCGCAGAGGCTTCAGGAAACAGATTTCAAGCTGCCTTATAGCCGATTTCTTTGTGTGCGTACTGGTGATATTTCTGTGCCTTGCAGTGACGGAACTGTCCGCAAACGGCGGAAAGCCCTTTTCCAACGCAAAGCGTAAGGTGAAATTCTACAGGCCTGAGGTGAACGAGGAGCTTATAAGTACGGACGCAAAGAAAAAGGCCGAGTATTTTGCGGATATAGAAAGGATAAACGAGACTGCGGTCTACACCGTCAGACTCAAAGGCTCGGATGAAGAGTACAGCTTCAAGGTAGGCGCATATTTCGTTTATCCGATCACCTTTTTCGGCGCTTTCTTTCTGCTGCAGTTTGTGGGCGCGCTCTTTGGCACAATAAGCGAAAGACGGAAAGTTGAGCGGATCCTCAATCCGCTTGAAGAGATCGCAGACAAGGCGGATGAGCTGTCCCGCATCGAGTTTGACGAAGAAAAATATGTTATCCTTGAAGAAAAGATCAACAACCTTGCAACAGAGGATACGCTCCAGGTTTCCCAGGGCGACAAGGAGCTTGAGCGCATAGAGTCGGCAATAAACAGGCTTCTGACCCGTATGCGCGAGAGCAACATGCGCCAGGCCCGCTTTGTAAATGACGCTTCCCATGAGCTTCGCACGCCTATAGCCGTGATCGAAGGCTATTCAAACATGCTTGCGAGATGGGGCCGTGAAGACGAGAAGGTGCTTGACGAGTCCATAAACGCCATCCGCAACGAATCGGCGCACATGAAATACCTTGTGGAACAGCTTTTGTTCCTCGCCCGCGGCGACAGCGGAAAGACCGTTCTTCATCCCGAACACTTAAATCTCTGCGATATGATGCGTGAGATCTACGAAGAGTCGCTCATGATAGACGAAAGGCATATCTACAGATTCCAGGAATCCGAAGCGCCTGTATATGCGGATTGCGATCCGGCGCTCATGAAGCAGGCTGTCCGCATTCTCGTGGATAATGCGGCAAAGTACACAAACGAAGGCGACGAGATACTCCTTTCGCAGGGAGTGCAAAACGGCGTTCCCTATCTGCAGGTTCAGGATACGGGTATCGGAATGGAGGAAAATGCGGTATCGCACATGTTCGAACGCTTTTACCGTGCCGATGAGGCAAGGTCTTACAAGGGCACAGGGCTTGGACTTTCTATCGCAAAGTGGATAATAGACAAGCATAAAGGGCATTTTGAGGTGACTTCGAGACCGGGGCTCGGGACAAGGATCAGGATCGTGCTGGGATAGACCTCAGACAGACGGCGGTTTTGATTTGTTTCTAAGCTGTACGGAATCGGTGTATCTTTTTAATAAATAGATACAAATTAAGATACAAAATTTCGAGATTGCAAAATTTTTAGTTGACAAACTACACAAAACGTGATATGTTATCGTCACAAGGACGAGTATAACGCTAAGGACAGCATCAACAGGGTGGGACCGGGCTGTCCTTTTTTATACTCGTTTTTTATATCCTGAAAACAAGAAAGAGAAGAAAAACAGGCAGCTGCGCACCTTTGCGGACTGCGGGAAAACATTTGCACATGTGATCTGTTTGGAGGTTTTGGAGGCATTTATGAGAATAGACGCATATACAAATTACAATACAGGCTTGAATCTTAACGTTGGCGACCTTCCGGAACGGGAAAGTACCGTCTCCAAAGCGCCGGTGCAGGAGAATGCCGTTACCTCGGACGGACTGCAGCGGATGCCCATAGAAGCGATCTACGAAAAAAGTTCGGAGCGTCCGAAGACCGATTACGGCGGATACACAAGGACGGGGCGGAAACAGAGCGATGTTCAGGCGCAGAAGCTGAAGGATTATGTAGTAGGGAATGTGGCCTCTATCCTTCGCACCAACGAAAACAACGTAAACAAGAGGATGGACCGCCTCGGACTTTCCTCCGAAGATATGGTCGATCCGGCAAAAGCCATGTCGCTTTCAAAAAATCTTGAGCAGAAATACAGGCTTTTCGAGTATTCCATGGCCCAGCGCAATTTCTTAAAGGACGAGATGCGGATGAACGACAGTGAACTCGACACCTTTATCGACGGGCTTAAGAATGCCGGTAAACAGGAATAAAACAGGAAAAAATATGTTTTGAGTCAGTGGGGTCGTTTCTCTGTGACTCATTTTTGAAAACAAAAATGAGTCACAGAGAAACGACCCCGTTGACTCACTTCTTTCATAGTTGAAAAAAAAACGAAAAGGGTGTAATATATATCCGCTAGTGTGTCCGGTTGCGTGTGCACCGGCATAATTATTAGTTATGTTAAGCCGCCGTGGCGGCAGAAAGGCTGATCATGAACAGAAGACTTTTTACATCCGAATCCGTGACCGAAGGGCATCCCGATAAGATATGCGATGCTATTTCGGATGCGGTTCTCGATTCCATGCTGGCGCAGGACCCTATGAGCCGTGTTGCCTGCGAAACAGCTATTACAACAGGTCTCGTGCTTGTTATGGGCGAGATCACCACACAGGGCTATGCCGATATCCCGAAGATCGTCCGCGATACCATCCGTGAGATCGGGTATACCAGCTCTGATGCGGGCTTTGACGCAAATACCTGCGGTATCATAGTTTCGATAGACGAACAGTCGTCGGATATCGCTATGGGCGTTGACAAATCCTATGAAGCAAAAGCAAACGATGATGATGTATTCGATACCATCGGCGCAGGCGACCAGGGTATGATGTTCGGTTACGCAACCGACGAAACACCCGAGCTTATGCCGTATCCCATCGCACTTGCGCACAAGCTTACAAGAAAGCTTACGGAAGTCAGGAAGAACGGGACACTCCCGTACCTTCGTCCCGACGGAAAGTCGCAGGTTACCGTTGAATACGACGAGGACGGCAGGCCTGTTGCGCTTGATGCCGTAGTCCTTTCCACACAGCATGCGGCTTCGGTTTCGCAGGAGCAGCTGCACGAGGATATAAAGAAATATGTGTTTGACGAGGTCCTTCCGAAGGAGCTCCTCACACCCGACACAAAGTATTATATCAATCCCACCGGCCGTTTCGTTATCGGCGGTCCAAACGGCGATTCCGGTCTTACCGGCCGTAAGATCATCGTTGACACCTATGGCGGCTACGCAAGACACGGCGGCGGCGCTTTCTCCGGAAAGGATCCGACAAAGGTTGACCGTTCTGCAGCTTACGCAGCACGCTATGTAGCAAAGAACGTTGTTGCTGCGGGCCTTGCAAAGCGCTGCGAGATCCAGCTTTCCTACGCTATCGGCGTTGCACATCCCACATCCGTTGCGGTTGACACCTTTGGAACCGGCAAGCTTCCCGACACCGAGATCTCGAAGATCATCACAAAGCACTTCGATCTTCGTCCCGCAGGCATCATCAAGATGCTCGACCTTCGCCGTCCCATCTACAAGAAGACCTCTTCCTACGGCCACTTCGGACGCGAGGACGCAGACTTCACCTGGGAACGCACGGACAAGGCCGAAGAATTAAAACAGTACCTGAAATAATGAATTACAGAACCCCGGAAGTTATGGCTTTCGGGGTTCTTTTATGCTAAAGTCAAGATGTCACAAAACCGGAAGGTGGTTTGGCATTCATCCCGGCAAAAAAATTTTGGTTTTACAGTGACTAATTTTCATTCTTAAGGCCACTAATAAGCAGAGTGGAAGAGACGGGGGACTTATTAATGGTTCAAAACACCGAAAACGGAATATCTGAGAGCTATCGCAGGTTTCTTTCGGGAGACTGGGCCGGTATGAAGGATATCATCGATACATATTATGATGACCTCGTCCTTTTTCTGAACAGATACACAGGCAATATGGATGACGCAGAAGATATGGCGGAAGAAACATTGCTTGTTCTTACCGAAAAACGCCGGCCGTTCGAAGGAAAATCCACATTTAAGACATGGCTTTTCGGGATCGGACGGCATCTGACGCTGAGCCGGCTCAAGAAGAACGGCAGATTTCTTCCGATGCCATCCGAGGAGATGGAAGAAATGCTCCCTGCCGGTACGGGAATCCTCGAGGAACTTGTGGAGAACGAAGAACGCTCCGCCCTTTACAGCGCAATGAAAAAACTTCCGGAAGAATACAAAAAGGCGCTGTGGTTAAAGTATTTTGAGGAAATGCCGTCAAAGGATGTGGCGCTCGCCATGAACAAAACGGTCTACAGTGTAAACGGAATCATTAAACGCGCCAAAAAGGCGCTTTCGGACCTTTTGAAGGAGGAAGATTATGAGAAGTCATGATGAAGTACTAAGAAGGGTGAAACGAAGAACAGAGCAGTACCTGGCAGAAAAACGTAAAACCGTGACAACGACGGCAATCCTCGGTGTTTTGTTGCTCCTTGCTGTGGGGGTGGCGATTCCCACAATAAAGAGTCTCGGTACGGAGCGCAAACCTCCGAAAACGATCGGACCCGCAGATTTAAGAGTAATCGATGAGCTGTCGTTTGAGTTGCCACAGGGGGAAGCAAAGAAACAGGATGGCGCGTATGTTTTCGATAATTTTAGCTATGAGGATTATGCGGATTACCATATAAAACTGTTGGCGGCGGGTTTTATACACAAAGGAATGATATACAGTGATTTTTACGAAAAAGAAGGGTGCCTTATCGTTCTAAGTTATAAACAAGAGACCGAAAGACTTGTAATAGACTGGCGAGCAAGGAGTAAGTACGCACCCGAACACGGCATCTCCGAGGCTGAAGCGGCAAAAATCATAACACCTGCGGATACATATTCGCCAATTCCTGTTTATGCTGTAGATGTAACACCTGAAGGCTTCTTTGAGGCTACTGACGGTCAGATATTTGCCTTTGCCGATTATTCTTTTGATGACCCACAGTATTCCCTTGATATTTACGGAAAGAAGTCTCTTCATCCGTCTAATGAGCATTACTGGCTGCGTGCTTACTTCGTCCGCGACGGAAAAGCGTACAGGTCGGATTGCGGTCAGATCGCAGCCGGCGATATCGACGACGATGGTGAAAATGAAGTATATCTGCTTAATTACGGTCCGCTCAGTGGACGTTATTCGTTTGGAATTGCTGTGGTCGACGGTGAAGAAGAATACAAATTCTGGTATGCTCCTGAAGGTATCTCTCCCGGAGTTGAATTGACAAAGCAAGAAGAAAGGATTGTTCTTCAAAACGGTACAAAGTACTATCATCTGATTTACGAGAAAGCTATAAAGGGCTACTACATAGATGGAAAATTCGACCGTTGCGAGCCAGCAAAAGTTGTTGCTATCGACATAAACGGCAGGAAAATGATCGGATACCCGGTTAATGATGGGTATGCGGTTTATGTTCCGCTAGCAGGGAATGAGCAGCTTCTGACCTCGTCTCCTGAACCCGATGTATCGGTAACAAAGTTCGGTACTTCCTCAAAGGACATAATGGCAACCTTTGGTATTAAGGCGAGAACCAATTACAGGTTCAACATAGATGAAACTATTTATTCTAAGGCCACGGATTTTGCGGTAAGACTGTTCAAGAACTGCTATGATGGGAAGAATACGCTAGTTTCGCCGCTTTCCGTAAGCGCATCTGCCGGATTGCTCTCCGCGGGTGCGGAAGGAAATACACTTTCGCAGATTGAAACGGCACTCGGCATGACAAAGGATGAACTCGAGAGTTACTTCTTTACGGTCATGAATGCCGGGGAAATGCAGGGTAAAATTGATATTGCAAATTCGCTGTGGTTAAAGAATACATACCCGTTAAGTCTTCTCGACAGGCATTTCTTTTACTCGAATGCGGACTTTTACAAGGCAGCGGTGTACAGTACTCCGTTTGACAATACGACCGCGGGCGATATCAACAAATGGGTGAATGAAGCCACAGGCGGGAAGATAACCGAAGCAGCCGTAAGTCTGTCCGCCGGTACATCGATGTATGCCGTAAGCGCCGCATCTTTAGCCGCAAAATGGGCAAACGGTTATGTGGAGAGCGCGGTAACCGATGGTACCTTTACAAACGCTGCCGGGGAAACGAAAAATGTAACATGGATGACTTCATGGGAGAGAGATTATGTCTTTGACAAGTCATGGGATGGGAAACAGACATATGCCGAAGGCTTTATGAAGTTTTATGACGGCGACAAGTACGCATTTCTTGCGATTCTGCCCTCCGAGGGCACGAGCCTTGACGAATACCTTTCAAGACTTGATTCTGCAAAGCTGCAGAACATGTTAAAGCACAGATCGGCATGGTATGTCAATGCTTCAATACCTGCATTTGAGGCTTCTTCGAGCGCTTCGTTTGACGAAATAATGCGTAAGATGGGCATTATCGATGCCTTTGATAAGCAGACGGCAGATTTCGGGGGTATTGTGCCGGACGAAAACAGCGCTCTGTATCTTGGCGGGATGGTGCATGAAACAGCTCTTTCGGTTAATGCGGAGGGAGTGAAAGCGGAAGAAACAAAATGTGAGTTTGTACGTGAGAACGAAATTGACGACGATCCGATATATCTTCGTTTTGACAGGCCTTTCCTGTACATGATCATCGATACAGAAACAATGGTTCCCGTACTTATGGGAACGGTAAACGACATCTGAAAAGCTTTTACTCCGGCGGGCCCTGAGGCTCCGCCGGAGTTTTTATATTGGCCCGGGCAGGAGGCGTTCTGCCCGATTTTTTCTTTGCCGTATCCTTGCGCTAAAGATTTTCACACATGTGTCCGAAATAAAGTATGTCAGTCGTGAGCTGACCTGATAAAAGGACTACGGAGAAAAAGATGGACGGAATATTTACCAAGAATGCGAACGGAGTTCGCCCGGACAATATTCCCATCAACTTTAACGAAGCAAAGCAAATCGCCAAGGATGGCGGACAGAGTAACATAAAGATCACGGAGGCATCGGGAGCGGCATTCGTCCTAAAGGAGATAGGAAATGCGCCGTCAAGCGGTATAGCGGGAAACCTGTACCCGTTTGACGAAACGGACACGACAGCAAAAGGCATGGTCGTGGACACAATGTCCGACACAACGGAGGACACTGCCAACCGAATAACGGAAGAGGACTGCGAAGAACTCGAGGAAGACGGCATGAGCATCGAACGCTACAACAAAGAGCGTTTGAGCCGTCTGCTTGAAATGCGCAAGGTGATGAACGAGCTGGAAGAAGCGGCTCTTGAAAGCTTTGGGCAGAAGATCGCGGCAAAGCGCGAGAACGCGGAGCGCGAGGGCAAAGAGGCGGCAATAAGCCGCATGGAGCCTAAGTACGCAGCGATCGCAGAACGCCTTATACAGGCAGATCTTCCCGTTACGGAAAGCAACCTCTCCCGCATCGCCGAAGCCGTGAAAATGGCAGGAGAGGCGCAGTTTATGACTGATGCTTCTTTTTCGTATCTGATCGAGAACAGACTGAGGCCGACTGTCGGGAATATCTATAAAGCGGTGCACACAGGTGCTGCAGCAAAGCGGACCATAGACAGCGACGCGCTTTTGCAGCTTAAAAACGATATAGAGCGTGTGGTATCGGATGCAGGCTTTGAGCCTTCGGAAAAGACCATGCAGGAGGCGAAGAGCCTTATAGAGAGCGGAATTCCGGTAACGGCTGAAAACCTTGCGTACCGGGAAGAGCTTGGAGCCGTAAAGGATGCTTTTGAGACCGGAAAGGTGAGTACGGCAGGGCTTACGGAAAGCGCTGTAGCGACCCTTAAAGAAGGCTTTGCGCCAAAGGACATGAATCTCGCGACGGTTATAAATCGCGAGGAAATAAGGCTCTCCGGCACCGTTGAAAGCCTTTCGAGGATGAGGGAGCTCGGACTTGAGCCCGACATAGAAGCGCTGACGGAACGGCTTGAAGACCTGAAGCTTAAAGAACGCAATGCCTCAAAGAGCGCTCTTGACGGCATGATGGACGAGGAAGACTTAAAGGAGCTTTTCGAGAAGACTCTCGATGCGCGAGACGCTGTTGAAGAAGCCGGAGAGCCGCTTGCCGCAAGGGTTTTCGAGGCCAGACGGACTATAACCTTAAGCGAGATATCCGTAACGGCAAAAAGCCTTACAGGGACAGGCAGGCTGCAGGCCGCAAGCGCTTCTTACGAGGCATCCGCAACAGAGATCAGGAAAGACCTTGGAGACTCGATAAACAAAGCCTTTAGCGGCATCGAAGATATCCTTAAGAGCTTAGATCTTGAAGTAAACGCCGCAAATACCAGGGCCGTGAGGATGCTCGGGTACAACTCCATAGAGATAACGGCTGAGAATATCAGCGAAATGAAGTATTTTGATTCGCAGATAGAGACCCTTAAGAACGACTTAAAGCCGCAGGTTACCGCTGAGATCATCAAACGCGGGATAAATCCTCTTGAGACTACCGTTCGCGAACTCAGCGCAAAGGCGCATGAGATCGCAAAGGAGCTTGGCACGACTCCGGAGGAGCGTTTCAGCGAATATCTCGTGAAGCTTGACAGGGCGCGGGAGATAACCGCAGAACAGCGTGAAAGCTATATCGGCATCTACAGGATGCTCTACAGCATAGAAAAGACGGACGGAGCGGCCATCGGCGCTCTTGTGAAGAGCGGACGCGGGCTTACCCTTGCAAATCTCCTTACGGAATCGAGGACTTTAAGGAAGAAGACACTTGATGTTTCCGTAGATGATGATTTCGGAGGACTCGAGGCAAGAAATTACGAGGGGCTTTCTATTGACGAGCAGGTGGCTAAAGCTTATGGGACAAGGATCGCGGAGGAGACTTTCCGGAATGCGACTCCGGGACGCCTTGAGAAGGCGCTCGAAAGGCTTTCCGAACAGGGAAAGACACCGGAAAACGGGACTTTGGAAAACCTTCTCGAAAACCTGCTTGAAACACCCGAAACAACGGATGATGCGTCTTACCGCACGTCGCGCCTTGATAATTTCAGACAGACGATCTCCGGAAACAGCGGGGAAACAGAGTTCCTGAAGCAGTTCGAACAGGAAGACAGCGCGGTAAATATCCGCGCCGCAGCCGGGATCCTGGCGCAGCACGGTTTTGAAAGGCTTAAGGCGGTAAACGAAAGAAAGAACGGCAGGCAGGAAAAGCTTGAGCTCCGGGAAATGCCGGAGACCGAACATGAGCTTCGGAATGAGCTTGAAGGGATACACCTTAAGGCTTCGGAAATGATAGAAACGCTGTATTCCGGGGCGGGACTTACCGGGCGCGAGGCCTTTGAGCTAAAGGAAGTCGGCAATATGATAGCCCTGAAAACAGGGCTTTTGCGCAGGAGTTTCTACGAGATACCGCTTGAAGATGAAGACGGCATCCTGAATATCCACCTCACCGTCTCCCATGAATCGGCCTCAAGGGGAAGCTTCCTTGTGTCGATGGAGGGAATACGGGCGTCGGGCACGGTTTCCGACGAAAACGTGACAATACTGATAACTGCCTCATCCAGAGAGACCGAAGGCCTTATAAAAAAGGACGGAGGGCTTGTGGAAAGGCTTAAAGCCGCAGGTTTCAAGGGTGTTCATACCGCTGTTTCGGTGGGAAGGCTCACCCCCACGTACAACGGCGATAACAACACGGAATCGGCAAGATTATACACAGCAGCAAAAGAAACAGTGCTTTATCTCAGAAGATTTGCGAGAACAGGAGAGAATGTATGAGAATCAACCACAACATGTCAGCTATCAAAGCAAACACCAACATCGGAAGGTCCGACAGCGCGCTCAGCAAGAGTCTTGAAAGACTTTCTTCGGGCTACAAGATCAACAGGGCAGCGGACAATGCCGCAGGCATGGCGATCTCCTCGAAGATGCGAACCCAGATAAGAGGCCTCGGGCAGGCATCGACAAACGCTTCCGACGGTATCTCCATCATCCAGACGGCTGAAGGAGCACTTAACGAAGTAAGCAATATGCTGCAGCGCATCCGCGAGCTTTCCGTGCAGGCGTCAAACGGCACAAATACAGCAAACGACAGGTCCGCCATCCAGCAGGAGATAGACGAGCTCCGCGAAGAGATAGACAGGATCGGCAATGACACCGAATTCAACACAAAGAAGCTCCTTGACGGCAGCGCAGACAACAAATCCTACACAAAGAACAGCGATGTTACGCTTATTTCCATTTCCGACAGTGTCGAGATCAAGGAATATGAGCTTACGATCACGCAGGATCCCAGACAGGCTGTGCTTTTGAGTGGAAATGTTGATACAAGCGACATTACGGATGAGGAAGAGGGCGCGCTCATCGTAAACGGCTACAGGATAGACATTAAAGCCGGCCAGACGATGGAAGAAGTTTATGAGAATATCCGCAACGCCTGCGATATCATCAATGTAAACGCATTTTTCAGCGACGGCACGATAGATCCGGACAGCAAGACAAACGAAACAGCCGGTTATACGATCCAGTCTCCCGCAGACGGCGGAAGCCTTACCTTCGTTACGAAGGAATACGGCAAGGAAGCGACGCTTGAGATCTTCTGCGAGAACGAGGACCTTCGCGCAAAGCTTGGTATCGGCGAAGACGGAGCAAAAGCGTACGGCGTTGATGCGCAGGGCACTCTCGGAACAGGCTTCAGACCGTCGGCAACGATCTCGGGCGACGGACGCGTGCTGACTGTTACCGATATAGGCGGCTTCGAGATGAAGTTCAAGGTGGCTCCGGGCACAAGCGCAACACAGTTTACCGATGCGACACTTGACGGCACCGAGGCAAACGTAAGCGGCTCCACTCCTTCCGATGTAGGCATAACGGTCCTTGCGGCCGGTCCTCTCGATCTGCAGATCGGTGCAAACGAGGACCAGTTCATGGAGGTACGCATTCCCCGTGTTTCCTGCGAGACGCTTGGTATCGAGAATGTCAACGTCTGCACACAGGAAGGCGCCCAGAAGGCTATAACCCTTACGGATAAGGCCATAGAAGCAATTTCCGCCGTAAGAGCAAGGCTCGGTGCGTACCAGAACCGTCTCGATCATGCTGTGGCAAACCTTAATACGGCGGAAGAAAACATGACCGATGCGATGTCGCGTATCACGGATACGGATATGGCGAAAGAAATGACCAACTATACACAGTACAATGTTCTTGTTCAGGCGGGTGTTTCCATGCTTACACAGGCAAACCAGAGGCCTCAGAACATCCTTTCGCTCCTGCAGTCATAACAGGGCGAAAAGAAGGATACCGGAAGCTCAGGTCTTTAGCCCGGGCTTGAATGAATTTGGAGGATATGGTTATGGAAAACGGCAAAACACAGGAGTTTGCTGCAAGGATAGCCGAAAGCTCCCGTTCGGAGCTTACGGTCATCGTTTACGACGTGATCCTTGAGGATATTAAGGAGGCACGTGAAAAGACGGGCGACAGGGAAGCCTTCAGACAGCTGCTGCTCCACGCGAACAAGTTCGTGAACGAGCTTATGATAACGCTTGATTTCAAGTATCCGCTGGCAAAGAACCTATGGTCTTTGTATGAATACGTTAGCGGGATACTGGCAAAAGCAGCTTTTTCGGGCGATGCCAACGCACTTGACGAGCCGGAAGAGATAATGTCGCGGCTTAGGAACAGCTTTGAAGAGGTTGCAAAGCAGGATACAAGCGGCCCTTTGATGAAGAACACCCAGCAGATCACAGCCGGCCTTACCTACGGGAAAGGCAAGCTTGACGAGGTAACAACAGGCGTCGGGAACAGAGGATTCCTGGCGTAAGGATCGTGCGACCTTTTATAATTTATTTTTGTTGATTTTTTAAGGGTAATCGCATATAATATAGTCAACAGAAACAATGTTTCTATTGGGCTGGTCGTAAGACCCAGGTCCATCAACAGCGGGGAAGTTCCCCGCTTTTTTCATATCATATGCTGTGAGGTAATCCCCTTGAAGGAATTAAGCATTTTCATAGATGAGTCCGGCGATTTCGGAGAGTATGAGGCACATTCCCCGTATTACATAATCACCATGGTCTTCC
>JAEEGL012041469.1_pt1 | contig 57973 bp, 45 predicted proteins | sample 9134231 | NCBI WGS metagenome assembly JAEEGL01 (sample SAMN16246548, study PRJNA631951) | gut metagenome | biome: gut microbiome; feature: rumen; material: fiber-attached | host: Bos | place: Iran: Karaj | collected 2018-10
ATGAGGTCGTGGTCGAAGGCGAGTGAGGGCACTTTGTCAAGGGGAAACCACTGTGCCTTGGCTGCATCGTCGCCTGCCTTGACGTCGCTAAGGCGCACCAGGGCATAATAGGCTATGCTGATGACGCGTTCGCGAGGGTCGCGGTCAGGAGCTGAGAAGGTGTGAAACTGCCTAATGTAGGCTGTCTTGAGTCCTGTCTCCTCAAAGAGTTCGCGACGGGCTCCGTCTTCGGCTGCCTCGTCTATATTGAGGAATCCGCCTGGGAATGCCCACCTGCCTTTGTAGGGTTCTATACCGCGCTCTATGAGCAGGATGTTAAGACGGGTGCCATCGAAACCGAATATCACGCAGTCGGTGGTGACACTGGGATGGGGGTACTTGTAGTGATAGTTTAGGGTCTCCATATCTTTATTGCGTTAAATTTACGCAGCAAAGGTACGGATTATTTTCGAAACAAACAAATTTTGCAACAAAAATTGCCTACATCAGCAAAAAAAACTACCTTTGCGGGCGAAATCGGTGATAAAACTTGCCGATAGCAAGATGCAGATAACCCTAAACTTCATAACCAGCAGATTTGAGGAGTATAACCGCCTGATGTTTGGTGGGGTGCTGCCTCCCCTGCCCATAAAATTAGGGAGGGCGAGAACGCGCCTGGGGTCGCTGTGCTACTCATATAAGAGGGGACTGTTCGGACTGGGCAAGAGGGAGATTTACAATCTGCACATGCGTTTCAGCACGTATTACGACCTGTCACAAGAGATGTGGGAAGACATCATAATACACGAGATGATACACTATTACCTCATCACCACGAAGCAGCAGGACAGGACTCCCCACGGACCGAACTTTCGCAGGATGATGAGGGACATAAACCAGAAGTTTGGTAGAAACATCAGGGTGAGCGTGAAAAAAGTTTGATTTTTCTTTGGCAATACGAAGAAAATGAGTAACTTTGCACCCTCACTTACGAAAAAAACGCTCGGGGTTGACTGGATTTGACAGCGGACTGAGGTTGTATGTAAGCATGCGGAGTTAAGACTGTGTACTCCATAATCTCGTCGGTCAACAATTTAATTGGCGAAAACAACTACGCTCTCGCTGCTTAATCGAAGTATAGTAGATTAGCTTTATCCCTGCAAGGCAGGGAACGAGACATCGCTCAGAGCCCTCTCCCTGAGGCTTACTGATTAAAGCGGTGCAGAAATATCGGGGATAGCAGGGGTAGTGCCTCTATGCTCTTGTGAAATCTTACGGGGATAAGGTTGCGGTTGGTGGCTTGGGTCTTGCCGTAGCACGAAAATGAAGTCCAAGATAAGCATGTAGAAAGCACACGGTTTCACCGTTTGGACGGGAGTTCGATTCTCCCCAGCTCCACACAATAAAAGGATGGCGATTGCCATCCTTTTTTGCTTTTTACTTTTTCCTCCTCATCTGTGACAGCGACCAGAAAATTGCTGCTCCGACAAAGACGCCGAGAGTGTTGCAAAGGGCATCAAACCAGTCGCCTGAACGGCAAGTGGTGAGGTAAGCCTGGGCCAGTTCCACAAGCAGTCCGTTGCCAATAGGTATCAGCAGAATGTGGGTAGACGTTTCCCTCGACCTGCTCTCATAAAGCATAGAGATGGTGAGGATGCCATACATAACGAAATGTGTCCACTCGTCAACAAAGGAATATTTGTCAAGCGGAGTTTCTGGTATAGGTATGAGACAAACCACCCATATAGCCAAGGCTATAGCCAATGAAATGCGGTATTTGCGCAATATTTTCATAATTGTTTGCAAAATTACAAAAAAAAGAGTAACTTTGCAAGGAACTATAAATTTTATTTATAAAGCATAAAGTGGCACCATCTGAATTTTTTCAAAAACTGACAAGCCGTTATCTGTGGGCAAACCTGGCTGGCATGCTCGCCGTGATAGTGGCATTGTGCGTGGGGGCACAGCTGATGATGGGCATATACACCCATCACGGCGAGTCGATAGCCCTGCCTGACGTAAGGAAACATTCGTTTGAGAGCGCTGTAGAGGCGCTTGAAGACCTGGGAATGGAGGTACAGGTATCTGACACAGGATATGTTAAGACACTGCCTCCCGGCACGGTGTTGGAAATGATGCCTGCTCCTGGCACTATGGTGAAGAGTGGCAGGATAATCTACCTGACGATAAACGCTGATAACACCCCCACCCTCGCACTGCCTGATATTATAGACAACAGCAGTCTGCGTGAGGCAAGGGCGAAACTCCTGTCCTTAGGATTCAAAGTGGGAGAACCGCAGTATGTGGCCGGCGAGAAAGACTGGGTGTATGGCATACTGGTGAATGGTCGTAACGTGAGGGCTGGCGAGCGCATATCTATCGAGGCTACACTGGTGATACAGGTGGGCAACGGTCAGCGTGACTCTGCCGACTCAGTGTATATGACTGACGCTCCTATACAATACTACGAGGAAGAGATAATCGACGGTAGTGGCGCTGTAGGCGGTGCAGGGGAGGCTGAGTCATCAAAGGATGAATTTGAGGTAGTGAAAGAGAGCCTCCCTGCGCAAAACACAGGAAGTAAAAAATAAAAAATATATTGCAGTGCTGAAAGACGAACTGGACATAGAGGACATTGACGACATCGAACTGGAAGAGGAAGCCTCAACAGGTGATGAGGGACAGATGTATGAACACTTCCGCATCGTGGCTGATGCAGGACAGATGCCTCTGCGCATAGACAAATTCCTATTTGAGCACATGCAGCACTCGTCACGCAACCGCATACAGCAGGCTGCGGAGGCTGGCTACATACACGTAAACGATAAGCCCGTAAAGAGCAACTATAAGGTGAGACCTGGCGACGTGGTGACGCTGATGCTTCACCAGCCCAAGCACGATACCACCATATACCCTGAGGACATTCCGCTCAACATAGTGTATGAAGACGAGGTGCTGATGGTTATCAACAAAGAGGCTGGAATGGTGGTGCACCCAGGAGCAGGCAATTTCAATGGCACACTGATCAATGCCATAGCATGGCATATGCTGCATGAAGACCCTGCATTGAAAGCCAAGAGAGGAGGCGAGGAGTTTGACCCCAATTCGCCTGAGGTGGGACTGGTGCATCGCATAGACAAAGACACCAGCGGACTGCTCGTGATAGCCAAAGAACCTGGGGCAAAGACCAATCTGGGCAAACAGTTCTTTGTGCATGACACCCATCGCTCCTACCACTGTCTGGTATGGGGACACTTTACTGAAGACGAGGGACGCATAGAGGGCAATATAACCCGTGACCCAAAGGACAGGTTGCGCATGACGGTAGCAGCACCCGACTCAGGCATAGGCAAACCAGCCGTAACCCACTGGAAGGTGATAGAGAGATTCGGTTATGTAACCCTCGTGGAGTGCATTCTCGAGACGGGTCGCACCCACCAGATACGAGCTCACATGAAGCACATAGGTCATCCACTCTTTGGCGATGAACGCTATGGAGGCACAGAGATACTCAGAGGCGAGAAATCATCAAAATACAAGGCTTTCATACAAAACTGCTTCAAGGCTTGTCCACGTCAGGCCCTACACGCCAAAACACTGGGATTCAAGCACCCCGTGACAGGCGAACAGATGGACTTCACCAGCGAATGGCCTGAAGACTTTGCCACACTTATAGAAAAGTGGAGAGCCTACATCGGTGGTACTACGAGAGACTATCTGAACGAACAAAACTAAAACATAAAACACTTCCTAATATATGAAAAAAATAGCAATCATTTGTGGTGGTGACTCATCTGAGCATGATGTTTCACTGAAATCAGGAGCAGGCATCTATACTTTCTTTAACAAGGACAAGTATGACTGCTACATCGTAGATTTGAAGAAAGGCGACTGGCACGTAAACCTTGCCGACGGCAAGCAGGCACCGATAGACAAAAATGATTTCTCGTTCATGGAGAATGGCGAGAAGAAACATTTCGATTATGCCTATATCACCATACATGGCACCCCAGGCGAGAACGGACAGTTGCAGGGTTACTTCGACCTCATAGGTATGCCCTACTCCACCAGCGGTGTTTTGGTAGAGGCTCTGACATTCGATAAGTTTGTGCTCAACAACTACCTGCGCCATTTCGGAGTTAGCGTGGCTGAGAGCATTCTGGTGCGCAAAGGTGAAGAGAGCAGTATCACCGACGAGGCGATAACAAAGACAGTGGGCTACCCTTGTTTTGTAAAACCAGCTGCTGACGGCAGTAGTTTCGGAGTGAGCAAAGTGAAGGAATATTCACAGATGAAGGCTGCCCTCGACCTCGCCTTCGGACAGAGCGATATGGTGATGATAGAGGGTATGCTTGAGGGCATGGAGATATCACAGGGCATATACAAGACCAAAGGCAAGAGCGTTGTGTTCCCTGCTACTGAGGTGGTGAGCGAAAACGAGTTCTTCGACTTCGACGCAAAATATAACGGCCAGGTGCAGGAGATAACCCCTGCCCGACTGCCTAAAGAGGTGGCTGAGCGTGTGGCTAAGATTACCTCTGCCATATACGACATTCTGCATGCTAACGGCATCATTCGTGTGGACTACATCATCAGCAACCCACAGAGTGCTGATGCCAAGATTAACATGCTCGAGATAAACACCACACCTGGTATGACACCTACATCGTTCATTCCACAACAGGTAAGGGCTGCTGGTCTTGACATTGGTGAGGTGCTCGCTGATATCGTTGAGAATCAATTCTAATCATTGAACTATTGAACCCCTTATGACTATTCACGATTTTGACGAGATAAGACCCTACGAGCCTGAGGAGATGCCTGTAGTCTTTGAGGAACTGCTCAATGACAGACAATTTAACTTGCTTATGAAGGGCTTTGTGCCTTGGTTGCCTAAGGCTGTGCGTAATGGTTTGCTGCGCCTGATGTATAAAGGTGTAAAGACTTCACAGGATTTCCAGATACGATTCATGAAACCTGTGGTGAAGCTCGAACTGTGGCGATGCACCAAGGGCGCATCATTCGCCTACCCCAGGAGCATGAACAAAAAGGAACGCTACCTCTTTATTTCTAACCATCGTGATATAGTGCTCGATTCGGCTATTCTCGACCTCATGTTGCATGACAACGGTTTTGAGCGGACCTGCGAGATAGGCATAGGCGACAACCTGCTCATCTATCCGTGGATAAAGAAACTGGTGCGTATGAACAAGACGTTTACCGTGCGCAGAGGACTGACAGCTCACGAGATGATGCGTTCATCTGTCCTCATGAGCCAGTACATGCACTTTGCCATCAACGAGAAACGTGAAAACATCTGGATAGCGCAGCGCGAAGGACGCGCCAAGGACAGCGACGACCGCACTCAGGACAGTGTGCTGAAGATGTTCTGCATGGGGTATGAAAAGAACGGGGTCGATAACGGGAACAATGGCGTTATCGACGCTCTGAAGCATCTGCACATAGCCCCACTGACCATATCTTACGAACATGATCCGTGCGACTATCTCAAGGCACAGGAGTTTCAGGCTAAGAGAGACAACCCCGCATGGAAGAAGTCGAAGCAGGACGACCTCGACAATATGAAGACTGGCATCATGGGCAAGAAGGGCAAGGTGCACTACGAACTCTCGCCATGCATCAACCCATGGCTCGACACTCTCGACCCCGCTATGCCTAAGAAGGAGATTCTGCGACTGGTGGCTGAACACATAGACCACGAGATACACTCCCGATACAGAATATACCCCTGCAACTGGATTGCTATGGACGAACTCGACGGCACCAACAACAGCGACAAATATACGGCTGAGGACAAGGCTGACTTTGAGGCTTACCTGAAGGAGCAGATAGCCAAGGTGAGCATTCCGAATCCTGACGAGCCGTTCCTTCGCGAACGTATGATGACGATGTATGCCAACCCTCTGCGCAACTATCTTGCCACACAGAAGTGAAAAGGCTGTCATACATATTGCTCCTGGGAATAGCCCTCATGGCATCATGCACGCATGCCTCATACGACACTGGCGACGGCGAATACTCTCACCTGAGGACTGACTACGTAAACGTAGAGGTAAAGGACCAATTGATTCAGAGCATCACCACTGACGATGGCACTGCACTAAACATCAACCCTGGCATCAAGGTGATAACTAACCCCAAAGACACCACGCTGAGATGGCTCTTATATTATAATAAGGTGAACAACAGCGACCCCATAGAGATAGTAAGCCACAGCAATATGACCCTGCTGAAGGTGAAGGATGCCAGCGAGGTGGAGATGAAGACTGATCCCGTAACAGTTAACAGCGTGTGGGTAGGAAAAGACCGCAAGTACCTCAACCTCAACATAGGACTGAAGATGGGCACCACAGAGTCTGAAAACAATCTGCACTCCGTGGGTATGGTATGCACCAAGACTGAGGACGGCATAACCTACTACACCTTCTACCACGATCAGGCAGACATACCGCAATACTACACACAGAACGTACTGCTGACGGTGGACTGCGCAAAAGAGAAAATTATCGACCTAACCATAAATACCTATAACGGCACGTGGCATAAACAGTTCATAGTTTATAGTTAAAATGAAGGTCCTGTTGCTCAGCACATACGAGAAGAGCGGCGGAGCGGCGATAGCTGCCAGCCGACTGCTGCAGGCTCTGCGCCATAATGGTGTGGATGCCACCATGATGTGCCGCAGGAATACAAGAATATGGAGCAAGCAGTCATGGACCAGCATCATGGAACGTGCGGTGATATGGGCGTTTAATGGTTTCACAAAAAAAGAGCTGTGGGCTACAGACATAGCCCTCTTCGGCCAAGATATCACCCACACCAGAGAGTATAAGGAGGCAGACGTGATACACCTGCACTGGGTGAACCAGGGGTTCCTGTCGCTTAGCAATATCAGGCAGTTTATCAAGGATGGCAAGAAGGTGGTATGGACCATGCACGATGCCTGGAACACCATGGGTGCATACCACATAGCACGCCAAAGACGCGAAACACTCTTGGAACGCTGGACGTGGAAACGCAAGAAGAAACTCTACTCGCTCGACAAGATACATTTTGTCACCTGCAGCCGCTGGCTCATGGACGAGGTAAGAAACAGTCCGCTTACAGACCAGTTAAGAGTAATATCCATCCCCAACCCCATAGACACTGACCTCTTTGCTCCTATGGAGAGCAAAACCCACGCCCGCCGCATACTCTTCGTGGCACAGGATGTGAACAACCCCATGAAGGGCATGCGCTATCTGGATGAAGCCGTGAGAATGCTGAAAGGCGACGACAGGGTGGAAGTGATAGCATTAGGCCGCGACATTCCTTACATAGATAATGAAGAGGATATGGTGCAGCTATACAATAGCGTCGATGCCTTTGTACTGCCTTCCCTCTCTGAAAACCTGCCTAACACCATCATGGAGGCTATGGCGTGTGGTGTGCCTTGCGTAGCCTTCGACGTTGGTGGTATTCCTGAAATGATAGACCACAAGGAAAATGGTTTCCTGGCACGATTCCAGAATGTGGAAGACCTTGCCAACGGCATTCGCTATGTGCTCAGCCCTGAAAACAACGAACGATTGGGCAAAGCAGCAAGAGAGAAGGTCTTAGAATGTTACAGCGAAAAGATTGTGGCACAACAATACATCGAAGTGTATGAACAAATTTAAGAGATTCGTTTACACATCATTCCGACTTTTTTCCATAAGGAAAGAAGAGAGGCTGACAGTAGCACTGGCGCTATTGGCATTCTCCCTGCTTAATGCTGTTACGGTATGCAGGTACTGGGATGTGTTCAGCGTGCCAAGCGATAACTACCACCGTCTCTTCATAAGACATTTTCATATCTCGGGCTTCGACCCTTTGACCTATCAGGTTATCTCTGAATGGTTTCCTGCCTACAACATCTATCGCCACCCTCTCCTGGCGTTCTTCATGTGGCCTTTCAGTTGTGTCAACAACTGGCTCATAACCACCACTGGCACTAATTTTGCTACCATTCTGGCAGCATTGGTGGTTATACTATGTGCCACCTACTCCGTCATTTTCCTCTTCCGTATATTCCGAAACGTCATCCAACTCAGCATCAGGCAGTCTAACATCCTGTGCCTGCTATACTTCTCGTTCTCATACATCATTCTGGCTTGCATGGTGCCTGACCATTTCGTGATGTCACAGTTCTGTATATTGCTGACCCTCTGGGTGGCTGGCGAGAAACTGAAAAAGCGTTCGGCTCTCAATATGTGGCAGACCATCGTACTGTTTATCTTTACTGCGGGTATGTCACTCAATAACGGACTGAAGGTTTTTCTGGCTGCTCTGGTAACCCGTCGACGCAGATTCTTCAAACCTCTCTACATCCTCTTTGCCGTCATTATTCCTGCCTGCATAATATGGAGTTTCGCTCGTTGGGAATACTCCACATGGGAGGCTCCGAAATATAGGGCTCGACAGGAACAGAAGGCTCGTGTTCAGCAACAGCGCACTGAGAATATCAGGAGGCATGTCATCGACTCTCTGAAACAGGTGAATGGCAAGGAGCCCGACTCCGTAAAGGCTGCTCAGGAGGTAAATCGTATCATCAGGCAACGTGCTATTGCCAAATATCGTCACGACCATAAGCAGATATGGAATAAGAACACAGGCAAACCTTTTATGAAGGGTGAGTTTATGGGGTGGACAGACAAAACCACCTCGCGATGGGATGTGGGTGTGGAAAACCTCTTTGGCGAGAGTATCATGTTTCATGAGAACTACCTCCTTGGCGATGTTTTGCGTAACCGTCCTGTGATAGTGCGCTACGTCAACTGGTTCAACTACGTCATTGAGGGCTTACTTATTCTCTGTTTCCTCCTTGGCTTGTGGGTTGGCAGACATCATCTGTTTATGTGGACGGCAATGTCCATCTTCCTGATGGATATGACACTGCACATGGGACTGGGCTTTGGCATTAACGAGATTTATATCATGTCGCCCCACTATATGTTTGCCCTGCCTGTGGTCTTTGCCTATCTGCTCAAGAATATCGCTCCACGATGGCACAGACCAGCCACCATCCTCATAGCTCTTATGGCTTGTTACATATTCATTTGGAATGTCATCATGCTTACTGAATACTTTTCATGATAAGACCATTCATATCCCGACATAAGGAGACTCTGCTCATCACACTCTTAGGACTGCTCATAATGGCGGCTCTCAACATCATGATGCTGCAATGGCAACCAGACCTGTTCACCAGCACCCGCTATGGTGCCTGGAGTCAGTTCTGGAATCATGGCGAGTTCTCTGGTTTCGACACCTACACCTACATCGTGGTGTCATCCTTCCGACCTGTCTATGTCTTGTCTCGTCACCCACTGCTTGCCATGATGATGTGGCCTATGTATGAGGTGAATGATATGCTGAGAAGCGAATTGCACATCAACTGTGCCATCTATGTGGTGGCTGTCTTGTGGACTCTGCTCGCCACCTGCTCATGGGTACTTATGTATCGCATCGTGAGAAAGGTCATCCGTATGTCGTGGCGCGCCAGTCTGTTGCTCACCATCTTCTTCTTCTCCCTCTCTCATGTGATGATTATCACCTTCTTCCCTGATCACATGGGTGTCACACTTCCTCTGATTCTGCTTGCCATATATCTTGCTGGCAGGGCTGTCAGAGGGCAGCGCACCATGCCTCTGTGGCAGTCTTTGCCCTTGGCATTCCTTGCCACTGGTGTCACCACTACCAACATTGTGAAGGTGGGACTGGCTGATTTCTTTACTCGCATCGGCAAACAGCCTTTCGCTCGTGTATGCCTGCATTTTCTCTTCTACCTCATCCCTCTTGCCCTGCTCTATGGGGCTTATTCCTATCAGTTGGATACCACACAGAAGGCTGAACAGGAGTTGAAACAGAATATCATCGACAAGAAATCGGCTAAGAACGAGTCTTTTGCCAGAAAACACAAGGCTGAGGAGGCTAAGATGGCTGAAATTCGTAAGCACCAGATTTTCGATAATCCTATAGTCACCAACACTGAATACCACATCGACCGCATGCCCTCTCTGGTGGAGAATGTCTTTGGCGAGGGACTATTGCTGCATGAAGACTACCCACTGAAGGATGCCAATCGTGAGGGGCATCGCCCTGTTCTTGTGAGGTATAACCACTGGTGGTACTATGCCGTAGAGGCTACCATCGTCTCGCTGTTCCTCCTCGGCTTGTGGTATGGCAGACGTGAACGACTTATGTGGATGGCTCTCTCCATGTTCCTCTGTGATATGCTCCTGCATGTGGGACTCAATTTCGCCTCCTCTGATGTCTATATCATGACAGCTCACTGGGCTTTCATCCTACCCATATCCTATGCCTACCTGCTGAAGAAGGCACCCAGACCTCTGCGTCTGTCAGCCTTGGTGCTCATGTTTGCCCTCACCATCTTCCTCTGGTGGCATAACCTCTCATTGGTAGCATATCATATTTTTGCATAAAAGAAATGAAACGGGTATTCCACATAATAGCGAGGTTAGATGTTGGTGGTGCAGAAAGTGTTGCCATCAACATTGCGAGATACCATAATCGGGATGTGGAACAGCATATCGTAGAGTTGCAACGGGGGTGTTCTGCCTTCAGTTCATCTATGATGCGAGAACTGAAAAAAGAAAATATCCCATTTCATCGCTCATGGTTACCTGTTAAATGGCACGTACACTATTATGCCGACCGTCTTGTTTCGGCATTATTTCCTCTGCGTTTGCTATGGTTGTGGTTGAGGTATCGTCCTGATATAATACACTCACACACAGAGATGCCTGACATGGCACTGTGGTTGTCGTTGAAAATTTTTCCTTTCATCAACGTCAGAGTGATTCGCACCATCCACAATACTCGCCTTTGGAGTGGTATGGGCTTTATAGGTCCGAGAGTGGAGCGGTTCATGCAGTTTCGTAATGCTAATGTCGCAATTTCAGAGGGGGTACAACGGGCATACGTGGAAAAATATGGTGGTTCGCTACCGCCCATTATATATAATGGTGTAAGGGTTCCACAGTATGGTATTAAGGTTTTTCCGACTCAGTTTCCTGCCCATATTCTGTTTGCTGGTAGATTTGAAGAGCAGAAAGGCATCAGTACCCTCTGCACGATTGTTTCTCTGTTGCAAGATGACGATAGATATTTCTTCCATATTCATGGTAGTGGACGTTTACAAAAGATGGTGGAGAGTCGCCTAAAAGGATTTAAGAATGTAGAAACAGGAGGACCAATAGCAAATCTCGTCGATAAAATGGGCGATTTTGATTATATGATAATGCCATCCATACATGAGGGACTGAGTATTGTTGCTATAGAAGCCTCTATGAATGGTTTGCCCTTGATGATAAATCATTGCCCTGGCCTCTCTGACACTTTGCCCCAAGAATGGCCACTATCTGTTAGGGATAATAATGTAGAGCAGTGGTTACATCTTTTTAAGGAAGTACTTCCTTCTGTTGACAGGGTGTCGCTGACAAAACAGGCACGATTCTTTGCCGAGCGACATTTTGCACTGGTCACCATGCAGACAGAATATATAAAAATTTATACTACATGACAGTTACCATCCTTGTTCCCATATATGGTGTAGAGCAGTACATAGCCCAGTGTGCTGAGTCACTCTTCAAGCAGACATACGCTGATATTGAATATGTCTTCTGTAATGATTCTACGTCTGATAATAGCATAAAGATACTATATGAGGTTTTGGAGTACTTTCCCAATCGCAAGGCTCATGTAAGGATTATCAGCAATGAGAAGAATGAGGGTATTGGAGCTACTCGCGCCAAACTTCTCTCCGAAGTGAATAGCGAATACTTTTTCTTTGCTGATAGCGACGATGTCCTGCCTATCAATGCCATAAAGATTCTGGTAAATAAGATACAACAGATAGATGCTGACATTGTCGAGGGGGCTTATGCTGAGTATAATAATGGCACTGTGAGCGGCTCTTTCCTGCCTTGTCATGACGATGCCGACGGCTATTTCAACAAGGCTCTGTGCCAGAATGTAATATCTCTTCGCGTGTGGGGCAAACTCTATAAGTCTGGTGTTATCAGCAAGGTATCACCTCTTTTCTTCGATGGCATCGACTTTGCCGAGGATGTCTGTGCCACCTCCCGTCTGGCGGCTGTCACCTCGCGCTCCTTTACTGACGAGGTGGTCTATTGGTATCGCACTGACAACACCTCTTCCTACACCAAGAATATCGATAAGAAGAATATACTCTCCTATTTCCGTGCCATGAAGCAGGTGCTCAGTTTCTACCACATGCGCGGTCACCTGCCTCTGAGCCTCGAAATTGGTGTGCTCAACTGCTATAGGGAGTGCCGCAAGTCTGGCATACCACCTCGCGAGGCTGACCATATACTGCGTTATTTTCCTGAACATATCTCAGCCAAACTGCTGTACGGCATGTTCCGTTCCAGCATCCTCCCCCTATGGTTTTCCGATTTCATATATAGGTTAATCCGCTATTTAGTGGCAAAATAATATAATAACTCAACATTCGCGGAATGCTCACCGTAGTTGTAACTAATGTCTTCTAACTCCTAAGTGGCTGCAAGCCACGATAACTCCTTCTAACTCCTTTAACTCCTAAGAAGTTGAGCCACTGCGAAACTTAAAATTACTCATGTCACATACTTCTCTTAAAGAACGTACAGCCAAAGGGCTCTTTTGGGGCGCCATGAACAGTGGCACCACACAGGTGCTCAACCTCGTCATCGGCATCTTCCTTGCCCGATTGCTGTCGCCTGCCGACTATGGCATCGTGGGTGTGCTCACCATCTTCACTGCCATAGCGGGCGACCTGCAGAGTGCTGGTTTCACTCAGGCGCTGGTCAACATCCGCCGTCCTGAGGACCGTCATTATAACAGCGTCTTCTCTTTTAATGTGGTGATGTCTCTCATCATGTATGCCCTACTCTTCTTCTGTGCTCCTCTGATAGCCTCTTTCTTCCACCAGCCATGCCTCGTCAGTGTGTCAAGGGTTGTGTTCCTCTCGTTCCTCATCTCGTCTCTGGGCATAGCACATGGAGGCTTTATGACTAAGAACATGATGAACAAGGAGATAGCCATCATCGGCGCCCTTGCCCTCATCGTCTCTGGCTCTGTGGGCATCACACTCGCCTTGTTGGGCTTCTCTTACTGGTCGCTGGCATGGCAACAGATAGCCTATATCACCACCCTCAATCTGGGACGATACTATTACGTCAGTTGGCGACCTCGTCTCACGCTCGACTTCGCCCCTGTGCGTCAGATGGCACCTTTTGCCATGAAGATTCTGGTCACCAAGATTATCAATACCACCTCCAACAACGTGCTCACCGTCATCTTCGGCAGACTCTTCCCCATGCCTCAGGTGGGCAACTACTCTCAGGCGTTTAAGTGGGACACCATGGCTCATTCGCTCATCACCAACACCGTTGGGCAACTGGCTCAGCCCGTCTTGGTGGAGAGTAGTGACAGCCAGTTACGGGTCTATCGCAAGATGATTCGTTTCACGGCGTTTCTCTCCATGCCCCTCATGTTCGGACTGGCTCTCGTCTCTCGCGAGTTCATCCTCATCACCATTGGCTCTGCGTGGCTGGGCTGTGTTCCTCTGCTCCAATTGCTCTGCCTCTCTGGTGCCTTCATGCCTCTCCACACCATGTATCAAAATCTTGCCATCAGCAATGGCAGAAGCGACATCTTCATGTGGCTCAACATCCTGCAGATTATCCTCCAGGTCACCCTCATCATCCTCATTGCCCCTTATGGCATGTATCTCATGGTGGCAGCATACTCCCTCTTCATCTTCCTATGGCTCTTGCCTTGGCACCTCTTCACTGGTCGCCTCATAGCCTACAGTTGGTGGGAGGCTTTCAAGGATGTGGCTCCCTTCGTCCTCCTCAGCCTTGCCGTCATGCTCCTCACATGGTTCATCACCCAACCCATCCTCAACATCTGGCTGCTTCTCCTCGCCAAGGTTCTCATAGCCACTTTACTCTATTATGTCATCATGAAACTCCTTCATGTTCAGATTCTCCGCGAGTGCGAAGTATTCCTCCGCTCCCGACTGCACAGATAACTCCTCCCTCCCTTATAACACAAAAAAGCGATGCAGCCCTTGCCACATCGCTCCCATTATTATTAACCTTCTTATTTTTTTACCTAATAACCTATTCTCTTTCTATCAATTGTCCTCCGAGCTATGCTCGCCTGTAATCGGACGCACCTCTGGTGCTACGCTTGCCAGAGCAAGAACACCTATGGAGCGCAAGAATTATCAATTGTCAATTATCAATTATCAATTGTCAATTATCAATTATCTAGTACTCCTCCTCATCAAATAGGAAGTCCTCCTTCGTAGGGTAGTCAGGCCATATATCCTCTATTGAGTCATATATCGTCTCGCCGTCGTCTTCCAGTTCCTGCAGGTTTTCTACCACCTCCATTGATATACCACTTCTTGTGGCGTAGTCGAGCAACTCCTCCTTGGTTGCAGGCCATGGAGCGTCTTCGAGCTTTGATGCTAATTCAAGTGTCCAATACATAGTGTTTATAGTTGTTTATAGTTAGGTTGTTAATTACCGTTCATGCTGCCCTCTACAGAGCCTTTTTCAATTTGCGTGCAAAAATACTATAAAGTTTTCTTATTTGCAAGTATTTTGCCAAGTTTTCTCTATCTCACCGTTAATAATATTTATTTTTCGTGCCAACACAAACAGATAATCACTCAATCTATTCATGTATTGACCAACCTTCCCGATTCCTGTTTCCTGGTTCATTTTGTTGCTGTACCTCAGCAACTCTTTCCCATTCCCGTCCTTTGTACCTTGTACCTTGTCACCTTGTACCTTATCAACTATCCTTCTCTCCGCCCTCCGGCACACCGCCCTGCAAACGTGGCATTGCGCAGCCGCCATACTGCCACCAGGCAGAATGAAAGAGTTTAGCACTGGCAACTGGGCGTTATACTCGTCAGTCAGTTTCTCTAACAGGGGTGTCTCTGTGCTACCCAACTGCTCGCTGAATGCCTCCAGACTCTCCAGATAGGGCTTCACCCACTCCGCTTTGTTCTTACTCAGTGCCTCCACGTCTGTGGCAAGTATTGACGATATGCTAAACAGGTTATTCTGTATTCTCTCGAGTGTCTCTATTATCGGCTGACAATCCTCGCCATGCTCAGCATCCTTGCTCAGCATCGCCACCAGCAGTCCTAAGTGCGACGACAACTCATCCACCGTACCATATGCCTCTATCCTCGGAGCATTCTTTGCTATGCGAATGCCCCCCACCAGTGATGTCTCCCCCTCATCACCTGTCTTTGTGTATATCTTTGTCAGCTTCATGCTCTTCTTTTCCTCATCCTACCTTGCTTTTTCGGTTGCCTTCTTCTCTGCTTCGCGACGGGCACTCATACGAGCGAGCTTTTCCTTGTTTGCCTGAAGTCTTGCCTTGCGTGACTCTGCCCTCTCCTCCCTGGTCATATTCTTCTCGGCAGCCTTTATTGCCTCACGGCGTGCACGCTGGCGTTCGATGGCTGTCTGTGCCTCCGAAGACTTTGCAGGCTCCACGCTTGCTATGGAATCAGCGGCTTTCTTCTCTGCCTCGCGACGGGCACTCATACGAGCGAGCTTTTCCTTGTTTGCCTGCAGTCTTGCCTTGCGTGACTCTGCCCTCTCCTCCTTGGTCATATTCTTCTCGGCTTCCTTTATTGCCTCACGGCGTGCACGCTGGCGTTCGATGATTGCCTGAGCCTCTTCAGGAGTCCTCTGTTCGTCATTCTTCTGAATTTCCGCTGCACCCTTGTCTGATGCCGATGGAGTAGGAACCTTAGCGCTTGATGCCATCAAGGATACTGACATACACAGTACTATTATAGATGCAAGAACCCTTACCTTCTTATTAACTGTTATCTTATTCATGTTATTTTTATTTTGTTTCTTGTGATGTTTTTTTGTAAATCTGGGTACGAAATTACTAAAAATGATTTACAAAATCACTCGATACAAATTAAATTATGTTAATTTGTATTAAAACCGTTAATCCTTTTCATCTTTCTCAGCCTATCTCTCTGCCCAGTCGCCCCTGTCCAGCATACGATAACCTATTGCCTCGGCTATATGCTGGCTTTTTACTTGCTCGCTTCCGTCCAAATCAGCAATAGTTCTCGCCACCTTCAGTATGCGACTATACGCACGAGCCGACAACGAGAAGCGCTCCATCGCCCTGCGCAACATCTCCATCCCCTCCTCATCAGGCTTCGCATACTTATGAATCATCTTCTCCGTCATCTGCGCATTGCAGTGTATCCGCTCCTTCCTGTTCCCTTGTTCCCTTTCCTTTAGGGAGGGGTTAGGGGTAGGCTCCGTTTCGTTCGCGAAGCGTTCCTCCTGTATTTTCCTTGCCCTGATCACCCTTTCCCTTATGGCAGACGATGGCTCGCCCTCCTTCACCTGCGACAGGTCCTTAAAGGGCACAGGTGTAATCTCACACTGTATGTCTATGCGATCCATCAGCGGACCAGAAATCTTACTCATATAGCGGGCGCGCTGTCCAGGGGTGCAGATGCAGTCGTGAGTAGGGTCACCATAATAGCCGCAGGGACAAGGGTTCGCTGAGGCTACAAACATAAAGGAGCAGGGGTAATCCGTAGTATATTTAGCCCTCGCTATGGTTATCTTGCGGTCCTCCAAAGGCTGGCGCAACACCTCAAGAGTCTGCTTGTTAAATTCAGGCAACTCGTCTGCAAAAAGCACGCCGTTGTGAGCCAGACTTATCTCGCCTGGCGAAGGGTTAGTACCGCCACCCACCAGGGCAGTCTGCGTAATGGTGTGATGGGGCGAACGGAACGGACGCTGCGATATCAGCGACTGTCCTGGCGCCATCTTGCCAGCCACAGAGTATATTTTAGTTGTTTCCAGACTCTCAGCCAAGGAGAGAGGGGGCAGAATGCTGGGCAGACGCTTCGCCATCATACTCTTGCCACTGCCAGGAGGACCAATCATAATCATATTATGGCCGCCAGCAGCAGCCACCTCCAGCGCACGCTTCACATTCTCCTGACCTTTCACATCAGCAAAGTCAAGGTCAAAATTATACTGCTGTTCATAGAATATCTTGCGAGTGTCAATAACGAGAGGGCGAAACTTCCCGTTCCCGTTATCGTTTCCTGAAAGGAACTGGATGACTTCGGTCAGTGAGGTCATGCCATATACGTCGAGGTTATTGACCACGGCAGCTTCGTGGGAGTTTTCCTTAGGCAGGATGATGCCCTTGAAGCCCTCTTCCCTTGCCTTTATGGCGATGGGGAGGGCGCCGATGATTGGTTTTAGGGAGCCGTCGAGTCCCAATTCACCCATCATCATATATTCTTCCAGGTGGTCTGGGGGGAGTTTCTCGTCTCCAGCGAGGAGGGCAATTGCCATAGGCAGATCGAACCCTGACCCCTCCTTGCGCAGATTAGCAGGAGAGAGGTTGATAGTGATAGACCGAGAGGGAAATCTGAGGTTGCAGTATTTCAAGGCTACACGGATGCGGCTCTGGCTCTCACGCACCGCTTCATCACCTAAGCCCGTGAGAATAAGCTGCTGCCCCGTCTCCACACTCGTCTCTACCGTGACAGTATTGACTTGCAGACCATTGACCGCTGCAGCATAGGTTTTGACTAACATAAGGTTGGAGGGTTGAAAAGCCTACCCCCAGCCCCTCCCTGAAGGGAAGGGAGATGGGAAGGTTAAGGGTTAATAGTTCAAGGGGGTTAAGGGTGGGAGTTATTTTCTGGATTGACGGAGAAGTTGGAGGAGTTTTTCTGTGGCGCCTGACTGGCTCTGGACGTAGTTGCCTGCTGCAGCGGAGGCGGTGCGGAGGTAGTCGGGGTCGGAGATGAAGCGGTCCATGACTGCTGCGAAGCTGTCGTAGTCGGTAATCTCGAAGCCTCCCTGGCATGCCTTGAGCTCTTGTGCTTCCTGGAATTTGTGGTTGTTTGGTCCGAAGATGACTGGAAGGTTCCACACTGCAGCCTCGGGGAGGTTATGGATGCCTGCGCCGAAGCCGCCTCCTACGTAGGCGACATCGCCGTATTTATATATGGAGCTGAGCAGTCCGAAGCAGTCGATGATGAGCACTTCGGCATCGGCGAGTGCCTGCAGGTCGCCTGCGGTGAGTTGGGAGTAGCGTAACACTCGTCTGCCCTGCAGCAGTTGCATGATCATCTCGATATGGCTCTCGGCAATGACATGGGGCGCGAGGATAAGTTTCCAGTCACGATGCTGGTTGAAGTAGGGGATGAAAATCTTCTCGTCAGGGAGCCATGAGGAGCCTGCGATAAAAACTCGGGACGAGTTTTTAACGGGAACGTTAACGGGAACGCTAACTTCTTCGGGAACGGGAACGTTAACGGGAAGACCCTCTAAATCCCCCTTAAAGGGGGGCTTACCTGCGAAGGTGGCGACGGCGGGGATGTCTTTGCTCTGGTGGGCTATGGTGGCTACGCGGTCGAAGCGTGTGTCGCCTGTGACATCGACGTTGTGGATGCCGATGGTGGCGAGGAGCTGTTTGCTCTGCTCGTTCTGCACGAAGAAGTGGGTGAAGCACTTGAGTACATGGGCGTAGGTTTTGCCGTACCAGCGGAAGAAGACCTGGTTGGGACGGAAGATGCTGCTGACGCTATAGACGGGCACGTCGCGATGGCGCAGGATGTGCATATAGTTGTACCAGAACTCGTATTTGATGAAGAATGCCACGGAGGGGCGCACGGTGCGCAGGAAGCGCAGTGCGTTGGTTGGTGTGTCGATGGGCAGGTAGCAGACGAGGTCGGCGAGCTCATAGTCTTTGCGCACCTCATAGCCTGACGGTGAGAAGAAGGTGAGTAGTATCTTCTTCTCGGGATAGACTTTGCGGTATTCTTCGATGATGGGTCTGCCCTGCTCAAACTCGCCGAGTGAGGCGGCATGGAACCATGCGTAGTCGGCGCCTGGCTCTACGTGTTGTTTGAGATAGCGGAAGGCGTCGCGCTCGCCTCGCCACATCTTCCTGACTTTGTCATTGAAGAAGCTGGCGATGAAGACACCGAATTCGAAGATATAGAAGATGAGGTTGTACATATTTTTAACGGGAACGGGAACGGGAACGTTAGCCGAGGACCTCGATGGCGCGACGGATGCGCTTGATGGTTTCGTCTTTGCCGAGGAAGGCGGAGATGTCGAACATGCCTGGTCCCTTACCCTCGCCGACGAGGCAGAGGCGGAAGGCGTTCATGACGTCGCCGAGTTTGTAGCCCTGGCTCTCAATCCACTGGAGGACGATGGGTTCCTGAGACTTGATGGAGAAGTCGTCGATGGTCTCGAGGAGGTCGGCAAGCTGTGTCATGACCTGTGCTGAGTCGGGCTTCCAGCGCTTCTGTACTGTCTTCTCATCGTAGGTTACAGGTGGGAAGAAGAAGAAGGAGCAGAGGTTCCACAGCTCATGGACGAAGTTGACGCGGTCTTTCATCATGCGCACCACCTCAGTAATCTGTTGCATAGTGGCGCTGGCACCATTGCCAATGACGATAGGTGCGAAGAGTTGAGCCACCTCTTCAGGTGACTTGCGGAGGAGGTACTCATGGTTGAACCAGATACCCTTCTTATAGTCGAACTTAGCGCCAGCCTTAGAGCAGCGAGAGATGTCGAATGCCTCGATGAGCTCAGACATAGAGAAGATCTCCTGTTCGGTGCCTGGATTCCAGCCCAGCAGAGCGAGGAAATTGACCACCGCCTCAGGGAAGTAGCCGCTCTCGCGATAGCCAGAGCTGACCTCAGAGGTCTTAGGGTCGTGCCACTCGAGAGGGAAGACAGGGAAGCCGAGGCGGTCGCCATCGCGCTTGCTCAGTTTGCCCTTGCCTTCAGGTTTGAGGAGCAGTGGCAGGTGAGCGAACTGTGGCATGGTGTCAGCCCAGCCAAAGGCGCGATAGAGGAGCACATGAAGGGGTGCTGAAGGCAGCCATTCCTCGCCACGAATGACGTGGGTAATCTCCATGAGGTGGTCGTCAACGATATTGGCGAGGTGGTAGGTAGGGAGCTCGTCGGCACTCTTATAGAGCACCTTATCGTCGAGGATGTCGCTCTTGATGCGCACCTCGCCACGAATGAGGTCGTTGACGAGAATTTCCTCGCCAGGCTCAATCTTGAATCGCACCACATACTGCTGTCCGTCGGCAATGAGGCTCTCCACCTCGTCCTTAGAGAGGGTGAGGGAGTTGCGCATCTGCATGCGCGAGCGGGCATCATACTGGAAATTAGGCACCTCGGCGCGCTTAGCCTCAAGTTCCTGAGGGGTGTCGAAGGCTATGTAAGCCTTGCCAGCGTTGAGGAGCTGATCAACATACTGCTTATATATCTCGCGACGCTCGCTCTGACGGTAGGGACCTTTGTCGCCACCAAAGGAAACGCCCTCGTCGAACTCGATGCCGAGCCAGCGAAACGACTCGAGGATGTATTCCTCAGCTCCAGGCACGAAACGTGTGGAGTCGGTATCCTCGATGCGGAAGATTAGTTTGCCGCCATGCTGACGTGCAAAGAGATAGTTGTATAGTGCTGTGCGCACACCACCGATGTGCAGTGCCCCTGTGGGGCTTGGTGCGAAACGCACTCTTACTTTGTTCATAATTGATAATTGACAATTGAGAATTGATAATTGAGAATTGAAATTATTGGTGCAAAATTACAAATAAATAACGAGAATGGAAACGAAAACGAAAACTTTTTTGTATTTTTGCACCCAAATAGAGTAATAAACCTAAAAAAGACGGATAGCCTATGGCAATGGAGAATGTGACCATCACGACGGCATCGGAGCTGAGGCGAGTGCTGACGACGACGCTGGTGTGGGTGGTGTCGGTAATACTGATAGTGATAGCAATGCCTAACACTGAGAAGCCACGACTGGCATACATGGTGAACGAGCCTTGGATGAGTTCGCAACTGATATCGCCTGGCGAGATACTGATACAGAAGGACGCGAAGCAGGTGGAGCAGGAGCAGCAGGAAGCACTGAGAAACGAGTTTGTGCCCTATTACACCTTTGACGAAGGCATAGGCAAGCGCTATGTGGAAGCATTCTTAGAGAAGTATGGCGAGGGCACCGAGACGGTGTCGGCATACCTGATACAGGTGGTGGCAGAGGAGATGCAGAAGATATATGAGACGGGCGTGATGTCGCAGATGGACTACTCGCAGATGCTGGAGCAGGACAGTCTTGCCGCCATAATGCTGGTGACCAACAAGGAGGGCGGACGGTGCATGGTGAGAGATGTGTATTCGATCAAGAGCGCCTACGAGACGCTGTTTACGGACAGCAGGCTGGACGGAGTGCGCTCGGCACTGATGAAGATGGACATAAACCTCTTTATCCACCCCAACATAAGATATGACGGGCAGAGGAGCGAGCAAGCCAAGCTGGACATACTTGCCACGATACCCACCAACTCAGGCGTGATGAAGCAGGGTCAGGAGATAATAAACCGCGGCGAGATAGTGACAGAAGAGAAGGCGAGGATGATAGACAGCTATAACAACTTCCTATCGTCGAGAAGTGATAACGAGCTGTATATGACCAATGTGCTGCAGATGCTGTATGTGGTGGTGCTGTTTACGATGTTTATGTTCTACATGAAACTGTTTCGCCACGACTACTTAGAGAAACCCCGTTCGCTGGCAATGGCATTCACGCTTATCACCATATTCCCCATAATGAACTCGCTGGTGATGAGGTGGTCGCCACAGAGCATATACATAGTGCCGCTGTGCCTGGCACCGATGTTTATAAGGGTGTTCCTTGACTCGCGTACGGCAGGCATGACCCACCTGATAATAGTGCTGATATGTGCTGCCACGGTGAGCGAGAAGTTTGAGTTTATAGTGGTGCAGTCGATGGCGGGACTGGTGGCGATATACGAGCTGAAAGAGCTGTCGAAGCGTTCGCAGATATTCGTTACGGCGATAATGATATTCCTATCGTATATAGTGACCTTCACCATACTGAAGTATATGGACAACAGAGAGATAACCTTTGACGCACTGCAACAGAGTTACCTGTGCTTTGTGGCAAACGGCACGCTGCTGCTACTGACCTATCCGCTGATGTTCCTGGTAGAGAAGATGTTTGGCTTCATATCGCCTGTGACACTCTTTGAGTTGTCAGACACCAACCGCGACCTGCTTCGCAAGTTGTCAGAAGAGGCACCAGGCACCTTCCAGCACTCGATAATGGTGGGCAACCTTGCCGCCGCCATAGCCACTGAGGTAGGAGCCAAGAGTCTGCTGGTGAGAACAGGCGCGCTGTATCACGACATAGGCAAGATGAAGCATCCAGTGTTCTTCACCGAAAACCAGTCGGGCGTGAACCCCCATACGCGCCTGCAGCCGCAGGATAGCGCAAGGATAATAATAGGTCACGTGACAGAGGGACTGAAGATAGCCGAGAAGAACAACATACCCGATGTGATAAGGGTGTTTATACAGACCCACCACGGCAAGGGACTGGCAAAGTATTTCTATAATACATATAGGAACGCGCACCCAGACGAGGAGGTGGACGAGAAGCCGTTCCGCTATCCAGGACCTAACCCCTTCTCGCAGGAGCAGGCGATACTGATGATGGCAGACGCTGTGGAGGCAGCCTCACGTTCGCTCAACGAATACACAGAGGAGAGCATCTCGGCACTGGTGAACAAGATAATAGACTCGCAGGTGGCAGACGGCTGTTTTCAGGACTGTCCTATCACCTTCAAGGATATAGCTACCGCCAAGCGCGTGCTGATAGAGAGACTGAAGACGATGTATCATACGAGGATACAGTATCCAGAGCTTAAAAAATAAATTTTTGAGGAGTTAAGGAGTTAAAGGAGTTAACGCTCGCTGAGCTCGCTTAGGAGTTAAAGACAAATGCTTCAACTATTACATGATTTGCAGTAATGTCTAAGTGGTTGCAAGCCACGTTATCTTCTTTAACTTCTCTAACTTCTCTAACTTCTAAAATAATGAACCAGATAGCCCGTTGGTGGCATGGCAAAGGCTTCGGCATACAGTCACGCTCCGACTATGAATACCTAAAAGATGTGATAAAAGAACCCTTGCCCTACTATGCCTATGAGCAGATAAAGAGCGAGAGGGCGAGGCTGATATACCGTGTGTGCAACCACGACAAGGAGCGCAAGGTGACAATGGTGGGCATGTTTACACCAGAGGAACAGACGGCAGCACGACTGGCACTGCACCATGAGCCAGACACTACACCACAGTTGGCACACCTGCACGGCAGAGAGACGGTGATAGTGAGCGACATAACAGGCGAGAATGCCCCTCTGTGGCAGATGGCGCAAGAAGCCCAAGCCATAACATGGGACATGGGCAGCATAGGACTGGTAAGATTTGTGGAGGGAAGGTATCCTGAGCATTACGTGATATGAATACAATTTTTATTGTTTTACCGATACTCACGGTATTGATGTTTGACCTGGGACTGACACTGAAGCCTCAGGATTTCAAGTTGTTTATGTATCGCCCAATGCCGATAATGGCTGGGCTGATAGGACAGATAGTGATGCTGCCGCTGATAGCATGGTGTATATGTAATGCGTTTAATATTCCGCCACTGTTTGCCATTGGCATTATGCTGATAGCATGCAGTCCTGGTGGCAGTTCGAGCAATGTGTTCTCGATGCTGGCAGGCGGCGATGTGGCTCTATCGGTGTCGCTGACGGCGCTGAGCAGTGTGATAACACTCTTCACTATACCAGCGCTGATGGGCGTGGTGACACAGGCTGTGGGCAATACGACACAGGTGGAGTTGCCAGTGATGAACCTACTGATGCAGAACATAGTGCTGATGGCTGTGCCTATAGTGTTAGGTCTGCTGCTGGCTATGGTGCGCCCTGCCACGGCAGAGCGTCTGCATGGTGTGCTAAAGAGGCTTGCCTTCCCTGCGCTGGTGGTGCTGGTGACGATATTCTTTGTGCAGCACAGAGTAACGATAGTGAGCTCCATAGCCACGCTGGGCGGAGCAGTGACGATGCTGATACTGGCAACGATGGGATGCGGAGCGGTGTTAGCATGGATTATGAAGCTGACGGAGAGAGAACGCAGAACGATAGTGATAGAGGTGGGTATGCAGAATGCGGCACAGGCTATCACGATAGCTTGCAGCCCCTTTGTGTTTAATAACGAGACGATAGCAGTGCCAGCAATTATCTATGCGCTGATGATGAATGTGGTGCTGTTAGGATATGTGGGGGTGATTAGGAGGGCAGAAGGAAGAGGTTAGAGGGAAGAGGGAAGAAGGAAGAGTTTAGAGTTGAGAGTTGAGAGATAATAATTAAAACCACAAACATGACTATGCGGAAGTTTTTTGTAACATTATGGCTCAGCCTGCTGGTGGCAGGAGCGTGGGCTGGAGAGTATGACAAGTATTACGTGGAGCTGCCTACGGAGGTGGCTCAGGTGACGGTGCCAGAGATACCGCAGAACGTGGTGAGACTGACGGACTGTGGCGGCAAGGGCGACGGAGTGACGCTGAACACAGAGGCGTTTAAGGAGGCTACCAAGCGACTGACGGCGATGGGAGGCGGCAAGATTGTGGTAGGCGACGGAGTGTGGCTGACAGGACCTATAGAACTGAAGGACAACATAGAACTGCATGTGGAGAGAGGCGCGCTTATATATTTCTCGCCAGACAAACGGCTGTATGAGGGACATACGGACAGAGAGCAGAGGGTGCTACCCTGCATATATGCCACAGGACGAAAGAACATAGCCATAACAGGCGAGGGCATAATAGACGGAAACGGTCAGCAGTGGCGACCAGTGAAGCGTACGAAGATGAGTGACGTGGAATGGAAGATGTATCAGAGTATGGGTGGATATACTACAGAGGACGGAAAACTGTGGTATCCCTGGAAACTAAAGAACAAATATCCTGACATAGTAGAGCAGCCCAAGCAGTATGAGAACCTGAGAAATGACCTGATAAGGCTGTTCTGCTGCGAGAATATACTGATAAAAGGGGTGACTGTGCAGAATGCGCCACGTTTTCACGTGCACCCAAACAACTGTCGCAACGTGATAGTAGATGGCATAACGGTGCGCTGTCCGTGGAACGCCCAGAACGGCGACGGCATAGATTTTTCGGACGTCAACATAGGACTGATAGTGAACAACACGGTGGATGTGGGTGACGACGGCATCTGCATGAAGAGCAGTGTGGCAAAGAAAGAGGCTCCAGCCAATGGTTGCGAAGACATAATAGTGGAAAACAACACGGTGTATCACGCCCATGGCGGCTTTGTGCTGGGCAGCAACACCACCAGTGGCATAAGGCGCATGGTGGTGAGGAAAAACCGTTACTGCAGCACAGACACAGGACTGCGATTCAAAAGCGGACTGGGCAGAGGCGGCAAGACGGAGAAGATATACATACAGGACATAATAATGAGCGACATAGCCAAGGAGGCGATAGTGTTCCAGTGTGACTACAGCGACCACGATGCCGACGGTACTCCGAAGAGGTCTGCCACACTAACTGAAAAACAAAAGAAGCGCATACCAGAGTTTCAGGACATACATATAAATAATGTGATATGCATGGGGTGCAAGACTGGCTTAAAGGCGAAAGGACTGGAGGGCTTGGACTGTGTGCACGACATTACGATAGACAACACCACAATAGTGTATCGCAAAAAGGCAAGTGAGATAGACGAAAAGACGACTAACATAGCAAGCAAGGCGAGATATGTTAGTGTAAGTACGAGGTGACAAGAAACGGGAACGAGAACGGGAACGTTAACGGGAACGGGCTCCGCGAAGCGCCTGAGCACCAACTGGAGCGCAAGAACGTTAACTGTTCTTTAATAGGTCATTGATAACGAGACTGGCGAGTGCAAAGCCGAAGGTGGCAGTGACATGACACATGGTGCCATTGATCTGAGCTTTGTAATCGCAGGTCTCGTCTGTGTTTCCGCGATTAGGCTGGGGTAGTTCATCACTATACACACAAAGGAACTTTTTGGAAGGCATCATCTTGCGCTGTCGCATACGTTTGCGCATGATGGCGCCCAGGGTGTCGTTGCGCACCTTCCAGAACTCGGCACACTTGACGCTGAAGGGGTCTGTGCGCAAGGCCGCCCCCATGCTGGAGAAGAGGGTGACACTATCAATGGAGGTGGCATGGAGAATGAGCTGTATCTTATCCTTCAGCGAGTCTATGGCATCAATCACGTAGTCATATTGCTCAAGGTGGAAATCCTCCTTAGTATCAGCCGAATAAGTCTTGTGCAAAGCTGTGATTTCAGCCTCCGGATTTATCTCGAGCAGTCGCTGGCACATCACGTTGACCTTTGGCTCGCCAATGGTTGTTGAGGTAGCCATAATCTGACGGTTGACGTTGGTGGGACTCACCTCGTCAGAATCCACAATGGTGAGATGGCTGATACCAGAGCGCACAAGGCTCTCGGCACACCAGCCACCTACTCCACCTACGCCAAAGATTATCACCTTAGCCTGAGAGATATGTTGCATCGCCTCACTGCCCACGAGCAGTTCAAGACGGGAGAAGGAAGTTTGGTTCAAGGGGTTCAAAAGTTTAATGGTTCCAGTTAAAGTTAACGTTCCCGTTTTCTTTGGTGCAAAGGTACGGATTATTTTCCAATTGTGAAAAATATCGACACCTTATTATAAAAGATTTGGCAGTTTCAAGAAAAAACTGTAATTTTGCGAGCAAACTATAGCAAGATGAATATAGCAATTATCATAGCAGGTGGTTCAGGCAATCGCATGGGACAGGACATACCCAAGCAGTTTATCAATGTGTATGACAAACCCATACTGATGTACACGCTTGAGGGATTTCAGCGTCACCCCATGGTGGATGCCATAGAGGTGGTGTGCATAGAGGGTTGGGAAAACATGGTGCAGGCATACGCCAACCAGTTTAATATCACCAAACTGAAATGGATAGTGAAAGGTGGTGGTTCGGCTCAAGAGTCTATACGCAATGGTGTGCTGAACCTGGAGGGCAAAGTGGCAGCTGATGACACCATAATCGTACATGACGGCATACGTCCGATGATAGACGACACAGTGCTGACAGACGTGATAGAGAAGGCACAGCAGTTTGGCAATGCCGTAACCTCACTACCCTATAACGAACAGATATTCGTGGTGAGCAATGACGACAGCGAGACCACTACGCAGTTTATTCCTCGCGAAACCCTGCGCAGAGTCTCTACACCGCAGGCATACAGATTCGACCTGCTCAGCGAGAAATACCATGAGGCATTTGAGAAAGGCATAGGCATCTACGGCTCGCACTATACCAACACGATGATGGTGGAACTGGGCGTGAGACTGCACTTTGCCAAGGGTTCAGACAAGAATATCAAACTCACCACGAAGGATGACCTGGAGCTATTCAAGGGTTACCTGACAAAAGACAAGGACACATGGCTGAAATAAACAAACAGCATCCGCTGTACAGGGAAGATATAAGGAATATTCTCAGCACTAAGGGCATTGAGGCACTGAGGGGCAAGAGAATACTTATAACAGGTGCTACGGGCATGGTGGGTACCATGCTCATTGACGCCCTGATGCAGATGGAAGGAGTGAGGGTGATAGCCGTAGGGCGCGACAAGGCTAAGGCAGAAGCGCGACTGGGCGAACACTTTGCCAATGAGAGGTTCTGTTTTATGGAGCATGATGTGTGTCTGCCCTTTGACAGCGACTTGAAGGTGGACTACATACTGCCTATGGCGAGCAACACCCATCCACTGGCTTATTCGCAATACCCCATAGAGACCATGATGATAAACCTGAAGGGAGCTGAGCACGCCCTGAACCTTGCCCACGAGACAGGGGCAACGGTGGTATATACATCGACCAACGAGGTGTATGGCAATGCTGTGGGAGACGAGGATTTCGATGAAGACTATAACGGCAGACTGACACTGAGCAATGCCCGTGCCTGCTACAACGAGTCGAAAAGGTCAGCAGAGGCACTGTGCCAGTCGTATATAGCAGAAAAAGGGGTGAAGGTGAAGATAGCCCGACTGTGCAGAATCTTTGGTCCCACCATGCTGATGAGCGACAGCAAGGCATCGTCGCAATTCATAAAAAAGGCTCTCGAAGGCGAAGACATAGTGCTGAAATCAGAAGGCAAGCAATACTTCTCATACACCTATGTGGCTGACGCTGTAATAGGATTGCTTACCGTGATGCTGCATGGGGAGAATGGCGTTGCCTACAATGTAAGCAGCGACAAGACAAACATCAGTTTGAGAGATTTTGCCCAACTATGTGCCGAGTGTGTTGGCAGGAAGGTGGTGTTCGACCTTCCTTCTGAAACGGAGTCAAAGGGATTCTCCGTGGCTATGAGAGCAATACTTTCCAATGAAAGGATAAAAAAAATCGGTTTCATCGGAAAATATGACATTAAAGATGCGATAAGAAGGACAGTGGAGGTGCTTAAGGGTTAACGGTTAAAGGTTAACGGTTAAAGGTTAGAGGTTAGAGAGTTCAAAGGTGGGAGTTACACGCTTGTGTAAATCATAGAAAGCCTTCAGATGATGAGCCACGCGCTTATCCTCTGGAGGCATTTTCATATAGTCGCCATATATGCCCTTGAGATATGCATCATATTGTGGCATGAGGTCAATGGTTATATTCTCAAAGGGAACATTCACAGCATTGCCTTCCAATAATTCTTTATCAAAGAGCTCACGCATGCCATAGGCACCACCATAGTTTATAACCTTCGAGGTGGAACCATAGGGATAACGACTGCTAATCGCATTCATCTTATTCAAGAGATAACTTTTGAAAGTATTTTTAGCGATAAAACCAATGGTTTTTGTGACAAATCTACCCCACTCATGAGGGTCTTTGAGCAAAGAAAGATACTGCCAGAAGGTGTTATGGGTGCATATTGCCTCATAACGATTACGCAGTTTGCGATATTTTTTCACCAAACGCTCTACCTCGTGAGGGTCGCCACTGGTGCTGTCAAGAGGAAATACATCAATGAAAAGTCCTATAACACAGGGAGTGTCCCACCTCTCAATGAGTGTGGTCTTCCTACTGCAAAACTTAGGGAAAGAAAGGTTGTAGTCTGCATGTGTATCAGCAGCCACTAACTCATAGTTGCCCAAGTCAGTGGTGCGACAAATTTCGATGAAACGGTCGAAATCAGGACGAGGCATACCCACATCTATGTCGTCATCCCAGGGTATGATGCCCTGATGGCGCACAGCCCCAATAGCAGTGCCACCTATGCCATAATATGTCAAACCATTGCGATGACATATATCCTGAAATTCCCTTAACACATCAGTGATGATGCGCTTCCATTCTATCAGTTCTTTTGGTGTCAGTTCCTGCATATCACAACGTTTTATTGATTCGCAAAATTACGTTTTTTTCTCGTAACTACCAAAATAATTAGCAGTTATTGCAAAATTCTTCATTCTTCATTCTTCGTTCTTCATTTTTTTTATTACCTTTGCCTCCAAATTTGCATATAATTAGCTAACATAATTACGACTACTAAAGAAAAAAAACAATGAAAAAAAGAATCTTTCTCAGCGCCATGTGCGCATGCCTATTCGGAATGGCACAGGCAACTAACTACTACGCTGCACCTGGAGCAAAAGGTGACGGCAAGAGCATCAACACCCCTGGCGACCTGAACAATCTGGCTGCTAAGACTATTGCAGGTGGCGACTCGCTGTTTCTGATGGATGGAGAGTATTACATCACCGCCACCGTTGACGTGAAGACAGCGGCTGGCACGGCAGACAAGCGAACCTTCGTGGGAGCAATGAAAGGTGCTCACCCCATAATTGACGGCAGCAAGATGGCATATAGTAACAACAGCCAGTCAAACGGTATCCGTACTCGTGTGGCATACGTTCACCTATACGGCATCACCGTGCGCTATGCTGGTTTTAAGGGATTCCTCATTGGCGGAAGCTATAACCTGATAGAGAACTGTACATCACAGGCAAGTGTGGATTCTGGTTTCGGAATAAAGGATGCCGACAACAGCACGTTCCTCAACTGCGACTCATTTGACAGCTTCGATTATCAGCTTGGCGGCACGGGCAACCCCGACTTTGGCGGCAATGCCGACGGCTTCTGCGACAAGCAGTTTACTGGTGGCGGCAATACATATATCAACTGCCGTGCATGGAACAACTCTGACGACGGCTGGGACCTCTACAAGCGCGGCACCTCAGAGCCAATAGTGTTCATAAACTGCATAACCTTCAACAACGCTCCTGAATACTACGACTTTACGGGCAACCCTCGTCTGGAGACAGACAAGAGCTGGTTTGACAGCGTGGAGGGTAAGACAATGACAACCTCAAAGGGACATACCGACACATGGTACAGAAACCACTACTACAACAACGGCAACAAAAACGGCTTTAAGATTGGTGGTGCCGGCGTGGCTACCGACGTGACGATGTATCGCTGTCTTGCCGTAGCCAACACCGTTAAGGGTTTCGACCAGAACTATACGCAGGGCGTAGTGAAACTCTACAACTGCTCTGCCTACGACAACAAGAACAACTACCACTTTGGCTCGGCTGAGATGAAAGGGCTCGACATCAGAAACAGCATAAGCCACTACTCTCACGAGGCTGACTGGAGCAAGCCCAAGGACGAGCACTGGAAGGACATCATAACCACTGGCAACTACACCCACTCAAGCAACTCATGGGATATGGAGGGTATGAAGCCGACAGCAGAAGACTTCAAAAACCTTAACCCAGCATCAAGCGTTGGTGCACGCAATGAGGACGGCACCTTCACCGTGCCTACCATGTGTCTGGCAGAGGGCAGTAAGTTCATCGACGCTGGCGAGATAATCGACGGCTATACTGACTATCAGGGCAGCAAGCCCGATCTGGGATGGAAGGAGTATGACGAGACTATTCCTACTGAGGTGATAAGCGTGAAGGAAGAAACCACTCTGCCTGACATGCGCCGCCTCAACATCTACACCATCGACGGCACACTGGTGGGCATGTCAGCATACGGCAAGCTCAGCGGACTGAAGCCTGGTGTGTATGTGGTGCGCGACTTCGACACTGGCAAGGCTGTCAAGGTAGCGGTGGAATAGTTCACAATTCTTCGAGCATAGCTCGGAACTCAATTTACAGTTAATGACCATAATACAGAAAAGATGTAATTATTCGCTATGGCTGTTGCTCTTGGGAGCAATGGCCATAGTGGGTTGTTCGCGTAAGGTTGCACCCAAGGAGAGCGTGATAAACGTAAAGACCATGCAGGTCACCTCAGCCACTGACGGCGTGACCAAGAACTACGTGGGAACCATAGAGGAGGAAGAAGGCGTCAACGTAACCTTCAGCGTACTGGGCACGGTGGAGCGCGTGCTGGTGGATGAGGGGCAGTTCGTAAAGCGCGGACAGCCTCTCGCCGTATCCGACGGTCGCAACATCCGCCAGACCTATGCCATGGCAAAGACCACGCTCAATCAGGCTGAGGATGCCTATCGCCGCTTGAAGAACCTCTACGACAAGGGCACCCTGCCCGAGATAAGAATGGTGGAGGCTGAGTCGGCACTGCAGAGGGCACGCTCTTCCGAGGCTATCTCACGCAAGAGCCTTGAAGACATAACCCTGCGCGCTCCGTGGAGCGGATACATAGCCCAGGTAAACGTGCATGAGGGTGCCAACCTCACCCCTGGCGTGAACGGCATACGACTGGTCAAGATAGAGCGCGTGAAACTCTGCATCCCCATACCTGAGAAGGAGATAGGCAACATAGCCATAGGCAAGCCCGTACGCTTCACCGTCGCTGCACTGCCAGGCAGGGAATTCAGCGGCAAGGTGATAGCTCGCGGACTGACGGCTCACCCCATCAGCCACGCCTATGAGGTAAGGGCTTTGGTGGACAATGCCGACCACGCCCTCCTGCCTGGCATGATAGCGAAGGTGCTGATTGCCAACGACAAGAAGGGCTACTCACTCGTGCTGCCCCAGCAGGCAATCATGGTAAGCGGACAGGACAAGTTTGTGTGGGTGGCTAAGGGCGGCAAGGCTCATCGCCGCAGCGTCACCACCGGCGACATAACCAACGAGGGTGTCATCATAGAGAGCGGCATAACCCAGGGTGAGCACGTAATAATCGAGGGACAGGAGAAAGTCAGCGACGGCGTCTCCGTCAAAGAGAATTAGAACGGGAACGGGAACGGGCTCCGCGAAGCGCCTGAGCACCAACTGGAGCGCAAGAACGATGACGGGAACGGAAACCAACTGTAAACTGAGAACTAAGTGAAGGACGATCGCAAAAACATAGTGGCATCAGCCATGAGGCATAAGAGCATCACATTGCTGCTGGTAGCAGTGATGATGATTGCAGGCATCATATCGCTGGTGTATATCCCTAAGGACGAGTTTCCGCAGTTTGACCTGCCCATCGGAGTGGTGGTGGGCGTATATCCCGGTGCCACTGAGGAGGAGGTGGAACAGCAGCTCGCCAAACCCCTCGAGGACTTTCTCTGGACCTTTAAGGAGATAGACAAGGAAAGAGTGAGCACCGTATGTCAGAACAACGTGTGCTACTCCATAGTGTGGCTCAAGAGTAAGGGCGAGGACAATACCGAATTCTGGAACAAGCTCAAGGAGCGCCTGCCCCTGTTGCGCGCCAAGCTGCCAGCAGGAGTGCTGGGCGTCTTTGCCAACGAAGACTTTGGCGATGTGTCGGCTATGCTCATATCCATTGAGAGCGAGGACAAGACCTATCGCGAGATGGACGACTACGCACGGGCACTCGGCGACCGTCTGCGCACCATTCCCCAACTGGCTAACATCTACACCCTCGGCGGACAGAACGAGCAAATCAGCATCTACCTCGACCGCGACCGTCTGGTGGCATACGGCTTAAATACGGCTATGGTCTATAGCAAGCTCTCCAGCCAGAGCGGCTCGATGATTACCGGCTCGCTGGACGACGGCAACCTCAGCCGTATGCTCCATGTGGTACCCTCGCTCAATTCAGAGCAGGACATAGCCCAGACCATAGTGTTCAGCGACCCCTCGGGCACCATCGTGCGCCTTGGCGACATAGCCGAGATAAAGCGCGAATACCCTCCGCAGAAGCGATACATCAAGAACAACGGCAACAAGTCGATGATTATGTCGCTCCAGATGGTCAGCGGCAATAACATCGTCAGCTTTGGCAAGGATGTGAAGGCTATACTCAAGGACTTTCAGGAGACCCTCCCACCCGATGTACATATCAACGTAATCACCGACCAGAGCGAGGTGGTTGACGAGTCTGTCACCGAGTTCCTTACCGAACTGCTCATCGCCATAGCCTCCGTAGTCATAGTCACCCTGCTCATGCTGCCTATGAGAGTAGCAGGCGTGGCTGTCACCACCATCCCCATCACCATATTCATATCTATCGCCATATTCTATGTCACGGGAGTGGAAATCAATTCCGTCACCCTCGCCGCCCTGATAGTGTCGCTGGGCATGATAGTCGATGACTCAATCGTGGTGGTCGATTGCTACATTGACCGTCTTGACGAGGGTATGCCCCGCTGGAAGGCAGCCATCACCTCGGCACGCCAGTTTACCGCCAGCATCATCACGGCTACGCTCTCCATCAGCATAGTCTTCTTCCCCTTCCTCTTTACCACTGACAACATAATCCACGATTTCATAGAGTCTTTCCCCTATGCCATCACCATAGTGCTGACGGTGTCGCTGCTCGTGGCTCTGCTCGTGGTACCCATCATAGAGCATCGCTTCATCACTCACGGCTTTGGCAGCGAGCACCACCTAATCCTTGAGCGCATACAAGCTGTATATGACAGGATAATAGGCATCTGTTTCCGCCATAAGAAGGCAACCCTCGCCATAGGGTTCTTTACCGTCTTTCTGGGCGCACTGCTCATGCTGGCACTGCCTCAGAGGCTCATGCCTCGCGCCAGCCGCAGCCTCTTTGCCGTAGAGATATGGCTGCCCACAGGCACCGATATCCGCCGCACCGAGGCAGTTGCCGACTCCCTTGCCAATATGATGCGTAAGGATGAGCGCATCACCAATATCACCACCTTCTATGGCATGGGCTCACCAAGGTTCCACGTCACCTTCATGCCACAGTTTGGCGGCTCCAACTATGCCCAGTTTATCGTCAACACCCATAGCGACAGCGAGACTCAGGCAGTGCTCGACGAATATTCAGCCTACTACGCCAACTACTTCCCCGAGGCTCAGATTAAGTTCAAGCAGATAGAATATACCGATGCCACCTCGCCCGTAGAGGTGCGCCTCATTGGCAATAACCTCGACTCGCTCCATATAGCCACCGACCGCGTGGTCAGCCTGCTACGTCGCAATCCCGAGATAGAGACCGTCACCACCAGCTGGGGCACCCAGAATAATCGCCTCGACATAACCCTGCACCCCGAGCAGGCTAACCAGATAGGCATGAGCCGTTCGCTGCTCTCGCTCAACCTTGCCCTGCGCTATTCGGGGGGCATACCAGTAGCCAAGATGTGGGAGGCTGACGACGAGATAGCCGTCATGATAAAGGATGCAGGCGACGGCAAACAGAACATCGAGGACTTCAAGGACATACGCGTCACGGGGCTCGTGCCTACGCTCACCACCGTGCCCCTCACCCAGATAGCCGATGTCAAGCCAGCCTGGTGCGGAGGCATCATACAGCACCGTAACGGCATACGCAGCGCCAGCATCTATGGCACCACCACGCGAGGCTCCAAGATAGGCAACCTCAACAAGCATCTCTATGCCCAGCTCGACACCTTCTCCCTGCCTCAGGGCGTGAAGGTGGCTAAGGGCGGACAGGCTGAGTCAGAGGGCCGCTACCGTCCCCAGATGTATCTGGGCATGGTTATCGCCATTGCCCTCATCATCTTCATCATGCTGTTCCACCTTAAGAGCGTGCGCCTCATGATGCTCATGATGGCATCACTCGTCTTCGCCATCCCTGGCACCGCCATCGGCATGTTCTGCTCCAACTTCGAGTTTGGAGCCACCGCCATCCTCGGCATCGTGTCGCTCATGGGCATCATCACCCGTAGCGGCATCATCATGGTCGATTATGGCGAAGAACTATTCCATCAGCGCGGCATGACAGCCGACGAAGCCGCCGAGACAGCTGCCAAGCGCCGTTTCCGCCCTATCTTCCTCACTGCCTCTGCCGCCTCCATGGGTGTCATCCCTATGGTCATCAAGGCAACCCCACTCTGGGGACCTATGGGCATCGTCATCTGCGTCGGAGCCCTCGTTTCCATGCTCTATATCGTCACCATCATCCCTGTTGTTTACAGCATGGTGGCAAAGAAGGAAATGGAAGAATTTTAACGACGTTAACGATACGCACCATAGGTGCTACGATACGTGGCATAGCCACTACGATACGCCCTGAAGGGCTACGAAAACAAAAAAAAATATGACAAAAAAAATCATCGCAATAGCGATAATAATTTTCAATTGTCAATTTTCAATTGTCAATTCGCTGAACGCCCAGCCCATGGCTGGCAGTTCACCACGCATCGTCTCCCTCAGCGAGTGCGTCAGCACCATGCGCAAGGAGAACATCAAGGCAGCCAACGCACGCAACAACGTGCAGATGGCAGAAGAGTTCCAGAAGTACGCACGCACCAAATATTACCCCACCGTCAGCGCAAGGGCATTCCACTTTGAGGCTAACGACTACCTGCTGCGCAAGGACCTCTTCTCACCCGAGATATCCGAGGCAATCGACGAACTCAATCGCGCCTACGACCTCGGACTTGATACCAGCATCGCCGTGCTCAAGCGTGGCACCTCAGCCGACATCGGTCTCGTCCAGCCCCTCTATACCGGCGGCAGGATACATAACGTCAACAAGCTCGCCGACCTGCAGGTTGAGGGCATGAAACTCCTTCAAGACACCAACGACGACATCCTCGTGCTTGAGGCAGAACTGCTCTATTTCACCCTCGTCAAGCTCCACGGCAAGCAGCAGAACCTCCTTGCCGCTGATGCCGAGGTGGCAAGCATACTCAAGGATGCACGCAACCTCGCCACTGAAGGCATAGTGAACAGCAACGACGCCCTGACAGCCGAACTGGCTCTCGACCAGCTCAATGCCCAGCGCGTGCGCCTCGACAACGGCATCCGCCTGCTCCGCCGCGCTATGGCAAAGGCTATGGGGTGTGCAGGCGAAGACCTCGATGTCGATACCACCCTGCTCTCCACCCCCGTCGTAGCCCCTGAGAATCTGTGGGTCAACGTAGAGAGCGCAGTAGATAACAGCAACGAGAACCGCCTGCTCGAACTCAACGTAGAGCGCACCCAGCTACAGACCAAGCTTGCCAAGGCAAACTATCTGCCCATCCTCGCCTTAGGAGGCAACGTCGGCATCAGCCGTTACCTTTCCAAGGCAAACACCAAGGGCGTAGCCTTCGCCACCGTCATCATGCCCATAAGCACATTCTGGAGCGAGCGCCACCTCGTGCGTCGCAGCAAGCTCTCAGAGCAGATGGCACTCGACCAGCGACGCGACAAGCGCGAGATGCTCGACCTCAACATTCGCGATGCCTACGACAATCTCTCTGCTGCCTATCAGCAGGTGGCTATAGCCCGCAAGAGCATCGCCAAGGCAGACGAGAACCTACGCATAAAACATGAAGAATACATCAATGGTGTCACCAACATGACCACCCTGCTTGATGCACGCCAACAGCAGCAGACAGCCCACGACAATCTCAGTGATGCCCTCTGCGACTATCACCACGCCCGCACCAAATACCTCATCCTCACAGGCAGGAAAGAACAGACATACTAAGGACAAAGGACGTTAACGGGAACGGGAACAATAACGTTAACGTTAACGATAACGCTAACTAAGGACAAAGTGACAAGGGGACAAGGTAAAAGGGATTTTTTGTAAATTTAAAATCCAACTTTAAATTTGCAAGATTTTCTTGCAGATTTAAAATAAAAGTTGTACTCTTGCCCATGGAATATCAAAAAGTATTTCTATGATAGCAAGAACTTATTTGTCATCATAATGACCATAAGATGAGAGTACCAACACCAATACTTCCTCATCAAAAATACGATAAACCAAGCGATGTTTCTTAGTCAATTCACGACTCCAACGCCCCTCAGGCTTACCCTTCAATGGTTCTGGGTGTCCTGTACCAGATTTAGGATGCTCTCTCAGTTCCTCTATAAAGCGACGTGCTTTTTGGTAAACCTTAGGTTCGTTCTTTTGCAAACGCTTAAGGTCAGTCAGCGCATCTTGTGTATATGTGATGTCATACATACTTACCCAACTCTATTAAGGAAATCATCCAAATCTTCATTAGGGAGCATCTTGTAACATTTTCCTTGTCTATATTCTTCCTCTCCCTTTTTCAACTTCTTTAAGAACTCCTCTTTAGTCATTAAGGTCGGGTCTTCTTTTTTAGCAGCAAGTTTCTTAACATACTTAAGAACCTTTGTCATCAGATTCTCATCGTACGCTATTACGCTCATTGCCTTATATAATTCCGCATTTAACTGTATAGCAGTCATAATATTCTCCTTTATTCTATTCCACCTGCAAAGTTACAAAGTAATTTTATAACCTCCAAATATTTCTCTTCTCATTTTAATCTTTTAATGTTGTTCCTTGTTGTCCCTGTTGTCGTTATAATTAAGAGTTTCCGTAGCCCTTCAGGGCGTTTCTTGCGCTCCAGTAGGTGTTCTTGCTCTGGCAAGCGTAGCACCAGAGGTGCGTCCGATTACAGGCGAGCGGAGCTCGGAACGTCTTCGTACTCGCTCTGCGAGTATTGGTTTTTCCACTCAAAGAGTGGGGTTTTTCCATGATGAGATAGAAAGCCCTGAAAGGGTAACGATATCAGTGATAATTCTGTCTGAAAGCTTGCTTACAAGCAGGATTATTGCTGATAGCGTTAAAAACTCGATAGAGTTTCTATCTCAGCAATGGAGTTTTTATGGTTTTTGTTAAACTATCCGTGGTATAATTATTAAAAGACAACCATGACAACGAAGGGACAATATTATTTTGGTATTTCAGCGAACCCGCTGAAATGATTTTATACTCCAGTTTAGCAGGTTTGCTAAACTGACATCTATAAAGTTGTTTTACGTTGTCTTTCAATCCTTGTTCCCGTCCTCGCTTTGCGAGTCTATCCGTGTGAATCCGCTTAATCCGTGGTCTTGATTACATAAAAAAGCCCCCAGATGTGGGGGCATTGGTGAGATGCAAGGGTAGCAAGCCCTTGCATCCCTATTTATATAAGAGGTGTATTATTACTCGAAGTCTGCATCGAGAGAAGCAATATCACTCTCTTCCTCGATTTCTTCAGTTGGATCAACCTGCTCAGAACCTGCGAGGATAGTTGGGAGGATAACCTTTACCTCCTTCACCTCTGGCTGAATATATTCTTTCTTTATCATGACTTTATTCTTTTTTAATTAAGTGTTTGTAATCCCTCCCCTCTCTAACGAAGTGGCAAGAGAGGGGTTGGGGGTGAGTCTTTATTTTACCTGCTGACCAGCTACGTTGTAGTTGCCAATGTAGAGCTTACCGTTCTTGATAACCTTTACTGGAGCAACCTCTGTCTTAGCCTCAGCTACGCTGTTTACGCCTGTTGCCTCACCATCGAAGTCGATGTCGAGAGAAGAACCTGCATTAGCAATCTGGAGATAAGCCTTACCTGCTGGGATAGTTACAGTAGAAGCAACCTTAACGAACTTGCCCTTTGACTTAGAGTAAGCGAATACATCGTCAGCACCAGTTACATTACCGTCAGAAGCAAGGAGCATGTTAGTAACAGACTGTGCGCTTGCTATTACTTCTACGTCGTATGAACCCTCAGCACCCTTGAGCAGAAGAGGAGTACCAGCAGGAACCTGAGTTACCTCAGCTGTCTGAGCAGAAGTCTTAGCAGCATTCAAGCCAGTTACAACGTAAGCCTTGAATGCGCCATTCTGAGTAGAGAAGTCAAGAGCCTGCTTTGTTACGTATGTTGCAACGCCTGAGTTATCTATTTCGATGTTTTCATTTGTTGTTGCGACAGTCATTATTTCAATAGTTCCATCACCACCTGTCTGTGCAGAGCGAACCTCGTACATACATGCATTGCTTTCATCACCATTGAATGTTACTGTTCCACCATTCTTAGCCAGTTTCGTTTTTTCAAGTACTTCTGTTCCATTGCGATATACTCTTATATCACGATCCGAGCTACATCCAGAAGTCAGGGTAATGGTCTTACATGGACCTACGAAGAGATAGATACGTGTTCTACCATCTGCATTACGAAGTTTGCCGTCATCCTCAGTATTCTTTGCGAACTTCCATCCCTTTTTGCCAGACTCTGTACCGAATGAATATCCAGTCTTAACCCATGTGTCAGCAGCGGTAAAGGTGTATTCGCCAAGTCCAGTGTAAGGTGATACTGCTACTGGAGCATTGATAGTGAACTCAGCTGTAGTTACCTCGTCCTCAGCAGTTACAGTGAGAGTGTTTCCTTCAACTTCCCATGTTGCGCCAGCTGATACTGTTACGCCTGCACCTACGATTGTTGGAACGTCTTCCCCCTCAAGATAGTAAGAAGTAATGGTATAAGAAGCCTCTGGTGTTTCTTCTGTTGGCTGAGTGATGAATGCGTAGAAATTGTTTGAATACTGTACCTGGAGAAGCTGACAGTCTGTACGACCAACTGTTGTTACAGTTGCAACTGTAGAATTTGTAGGACCAGCAGCATTGATAGCTGAACAATATATTTCGTTAGTTGCACCTATTGTAGAACCTGCAGTGAATGTGTAAGAAGCAGATGTTGCACCCTCTATAGCAACACCATCCTTATACCACTGGTATGAAGAAGCGCCCTCTGCCACGATAGAGAGTTCCAAAGTATTATCCTTAATTACATCGTAAGCTGCATTCAGGTCTGTTGTGATAGTTGGAGCTGAAGCCGGAGCAGATGCTGTTACAGCACAAACGGTAGAAGGAGTGCTACCAATACTGTTTGATGCAACACACTTGAGGTTTACAGTACCAGCAGCTGTTGCTGTGTAAGAGTAAGTTGCAGATGTTGCACCCTCGATAGCATTCTCGCCATTATACCACTGATAAGAAGTAGCACCAGTAGCAACGATAGAGAACTCCTCTGCTACGCCTACTGTTACGTTTGCTGTAGCACTGAGGTCTGTTGTGATTGTTGGAGCGGTAGTAGAAGACTCGCGAGTAACCTTAACAGCTGCAGCACCAGTACCTGAGCCATTAGCACGGCTAATATAAATAGTGTTTACACCTGCTGTACCTACCATGTCTTCTGTAAGGGTAACAACACCGACATTATAGTCACCCTTACCTGTTCCTGTAGCAAGACTTGCTGCGATGTCAGTATCTGCCCTTTGAGAAGTTACACCTGTACCTACGCGATATGAATTGTAACCACAGATATATACCTTGTCGCCAGCTTTGAAAGTGCCACTTGACAATGTCAGTTCAAGATAGAGAGTGTTTGTTCCCAACTTGTGACCTTTTGATCCTGTTGCCTTAAGGTCATTGTCGGTAACGGCTTCATTGTAAGCCGCACTTTCAGTAGAAGGATTGGCTGATCCCTGGAAAGTAGCAGTACCGCCTGTAGCAGTCATTGCTGTTCCCTTTGCTGTAGTACTTCCGTCTGACTGCCACAGGAATACTGTGTCATCTGCCTTCGCTCCGATGACTATCGCCACTAAGAGCATCAAAATAGATAAAATTTTTTTCATTTTTGTAAAATTAGTTGTTAAATAATTAGTTGTTATTTGTTAAGTATTTTCTTTCTGTTTTATTAGTTTTGTAAATTATTTTCTGTTTCTTGAACTTATTGAATATCAAGCAGATGGCCTTTGGCTTTTTCTTGTCTGCGGTGGCTTAGCAACCGCGTGTCCTAGCTTAGACCTCCGAGCTTTGTCAATGGTCTTTACACCCCTCTCGGTCTCCCCGTTAGCGGGGAGCAGAAACGCCTGAGCATCCGAAGGAGCGCAAGAACCGCAGAGACGTGCTATATGGCACGAAATGAACCGAGCAAGCGCCATTGGCTCTGCCCTGAATACTCCCTATTCAGCGATGTGATTAGTATGTAGTTTGTGGAAATAAAAAAAGCGTGGGAGTTTTTCTTCCGCGCTTATCCTCGTAGTCAGGCCTTCGCATTGCCCCTTCGCAAGGATAAGCAACGCAAGCCAGCCCACGCTAAAGAGACTATATGCCCTACACCGATACTACACACCCACGAAAAGATGGGTGTGCAGCTCGTACAAGGATATAATCCTCTAACGCAGACGCTCTCCGTTGCATTACCACTGTGCGAAGAAATCAAAGTTGCGAAGTTTGACTACACAGACAGTAACGTTAGAAAACGCCTTTCCGAGCCTCGCCACACGTGACGTGGCTCCATTCCAATATTTGTGTTGAACCCACCCAACCCTGCGGGCTGACTGCGTTCCTATTCATGATGCCATCCCATAGGGAATGAGCATCAGAATACAGAGGTGCGCACACCTTTGCGGTGCAAAGGTACTAATAAATAAGGTAATAACAAAATAAATTGCAGTATTTTTAAACAAAACAGGCGAAAAAAGACCACGGATAGTTTAACAAAAACCTAGAAAACCCCCATTGCCATGATACAAGTGCTTTCAGCCCTCTGTAACGCAATTCGCAGATTTTTACTTGCCAGCAAGCTGTCAGATAAAAATTTCCGACTCGCATCTAAGTCTCCTTCAGAGCCTCACTATCATGACAATGGGCAAAAACATTAAAAACAAGACTCGCAAGCGAGTACGAAACGCAATCAAAGATTACTACGAAAACGAAAACTGTTGCAGAAGCATTACTTCTGCATGCAAAAGCATTACTTTTAGCGCTAAAAGCATTGCTTCTGCAGCTAAAAGCATTGCTTTTATATAACGACAACTGTGACAACAAAAGATAATTAAGTTTTGGTATTTTGGCAAACCTGCCAAAATAATTTTAATAATTTTCGCGAGAAACCTCACATACCTCACTTACACCCCTCTCAGCCCAGTGTTTATGCGGTTTCCCGCAAGTGACCTCTTTTCGAGAGAGGTCACTTAAACCTCACTTAAACCTCATGAAGTGACCTCTAAGTGAGGTGTTCGGAAAAGAGGTCACTTGCCTCAGCCCAGTATTCATGCGCCTTCACAGCCCATAAGTGAGTAAGTGAGGTTAAAAATGAAAATTCTCTTTTTTTGCAGTAGAACTGTTTGAAATCATGATTATCAAGAAAAGAATCGAGACTTGGGCTCTAAAACAACAAGGGGCAAGAGGGGGACAATCAAGTTTTCAGGTTTTATAGTCCTGTCACTACAAATCATTGAAATTCAAGAAGAAAATAATAAGAAATTACACTTTTCCAATGTAATTTTAGCCTTTTTCTTACACTTTTCCAACATGTTTTACTCCTTTTTTGTACACTTTTCCAATGCAAAAAGGACGAAATCATTTGCATGATTGAAAAGTCAACAGTAACTTCAGATAAGGATTTGCACTTGGCAGAAAAAATAAATAGAATTTTATTTTGTTTTTTGCGCTCGTTTTAGTACCTTTGCAGACGTGAATCGCACTCTTCGTAAAACAATGAATATAGGTGCTCCGCTCATACTGGGTGGGGCTATATTGTATTGGATGTACAGAGGATTCGAATGGAAGACCATAGAGGATGTGCTGCTGCATAAGATGAACTGGTGGTGGATGATAGCATCGTTCCCATTCGGCATTCTGGCACAGATGTTCAGAGGATGGCGATGGAAACAGGCACTGGAGCCATTAGGCGAGAAACCTCGCACCTCTACCACGATATATGCCATATTCATATCTTACGCTGCATCGCTGATGGTGCCCAGAATAGGCGAATTCACCCGTTGCGGAGTGCTGAAGCGATGGGAACATACCTCGTTTGCCAAGGCGCTGGGCACGGTGGTGACGGAACGTGCCGTGGACTCGCTGATAATACTCATGGTGACGGTACTGGTGCTGCTGGCGCAGTTGCCTGTGTTCATCAATTTCTTCGACAAGACTGGCACAAGGGCTGGCGAGTTGCTGGGTATGTTCAGCCAGACGGGATACATAGTGACTGCTCTATGCGGAATGATGGCGATGATGTCGCTCTATATCTTCAGGAAGAAACTGGCGTTCTACGACCGTGTGAAGACCACCATGCAGGGTGTGTGGAGTGGTGTCATGTCGCTCAAGAATGTGAATAACGTTCCCCTGTTCCTCTTTTATAGCGTAGGTATATGGGGGGCTTACTTCATGCACTACTACCTGACGTTTTTCTGTTTTGAGGAGACCTCGCACTTGGGGCTCACCTGTGCAGCGGTCACCTTCATAGTGGGTTCGATAGCGGTGCTGGTGCCCACACCTAACGGTGCAGGCTCATGGCACTTCGCAGTGAAGACGATGCTGATACTCTATGGTGTGGCTGATGCGCCAGCGCTCTTCTTCGTGCTGATAGTGCACACCGTGCAGACCATGCTCGTAGCGGCACTGGGACTGTACGCCGTAGCTGCACTGAGTGTGAAAAAGAAGAGAGAAAGAGACTAAAAATTAATAAAGACAACTATGACAACAAAAAACAACTAAAATAAAGTTGAAAAGAGTTGTGGGAGTTGTCTTCTTAAAGATAAAAGATGAAAAAGGTTCGTCCAAAAAAGAATCTGGGACAGCACTTTCTGACTGACCTGGGAATAGCGAGACGCATAGCCGATACGGTGGATGCTTACCCTGACATACCCGTGCTGGAGATAGGTCCTGGCATGGGCGTGATGACACAGTTTCTGATTACCAAGCCAAGACCATTCAAGGCGGTGGAGATAGACGAGGAGTCGGTGGAATATCTAAACGGGAACTTTAACGGGAACGGGAACTGCCATGCGGATGAGCACCAACTGGAGCGCAAGAACTTTAACGTTAACTGCCATGCGGATGAAAATAATAATAAAGAAAATGTTCCCGTTCCCGTTAAAGTTCCCGTTAACAGCCACTGGCTGATTCAGGGTGACTTCCTGAAGATGGACCTTAATGAGGTGTTTGAGGGCAGGCAGTTTGTGCTGACAGGCAACTACCCTTATGATATCTCGTCGCAGATATTCTTTAAGATGCTGGACAACAAGGAGCTGATACCTTGCTGCACTGGCATGATACAGCGAGAGGTGGCACAGCGCATTGCTGCCAAACCAGGCAACAAGACCTATGGCATACTATCGGTGCTGATACAGGCATGGTATGATACGGAATACCTGTTTACGGTGGACGAGACGGTGTTTAACCCACCACCAAAGGTGAAGTCGGCTGTGATACGCATGACGCGCAACAGTCGCAAAGATATAGGTTGTGACTGGGCACTCTTCAAACGTGTGGTGAAGGCTACCTTCAACCAGCGACGCAAGATGCTCCGAGGCAGTCTGAAGCAGCTGATAGCCGACCCTCTGTCGCTCCCCCTGCCAGCAGAGTTCCTGACCAAGCGACCAGAGCAACTGACCCACGAAGAGTTTGTGGAACTGACTAACGCTGTGGCTGGTGCCACAGCGAACGGGAACGGGAACGTTAACGTTAACCACCATGCGGATGATAATAATATTAAAGAAAATGTTCCCGTTAGCGTTAACGTTAACCACCATGCGGATGACAATTAATTAAATTAAAAGTTCCCGTTAGCGTTAATATTAACCACCATGCGGATGATAATAATATTAAAGAAAATGTTCCCGTTCCCGTTAACGTTCCCGTAATAAAGAAAGCACCCCGCAGGGTGCTTTTTTTATTCTTCTTTCATTGCTTTTATCTTTTCTTTTGTGAGGTTGAGCTCATCGCGGAGTTTCTCAACCTTGCGGTTGATTTCGTCGATAAGGCTGTTGCCCTTCTTGCTTGACGAGGTGAGGAAGAGCAGGTTGTTTTCGTAGGTCTCGAGTTCCTGCTTCATCTCGTTATAGCGACGCTGCATCTTCTGACGCTCCGTCTCTACAGCATTCTCGCCTCGCTTAGCCACCTCCTTGAGGTTATCCTTGAAGGCATTGAGGCGACGGCTGGCACGAGACTTATTGAGTTTCTTATAGAGAATGTCGAGAGTGTCGTGATAATCGCGGAAGAGCTGATCCTTCTCCTTGAAAGGCACATGACCTATCTGGTTATACTCCTCAGTGAGTGCCTGGAGTTCGGTCTGCAGGTCTTCTACCTCAGCATCGATGAGAGCCTTGAGCTTCTCCACTATGCCCTGCTTCTTCTGCAGGTTCTCCTGCTGCTCGTTGCGCACTCCTGAGCCAGCCTGGTTGCGAGCCTCGAAGAACTTGTCGCAGGCAGCACGGAAGTCAGTCCAGAGCTGGTCGCCAACCTTGCGAGGGGTCATACCTATCTCTTTCCATTCCTTCTGAAGCTGTATGAGTTTGTCGGCTGTAGCCTTCCACTCCGTGCTCTCAGCCAGTTCCTGAGCCTTCTTCACTATCTCCTCCTTCTTGGCTATGTTCTCAGCATAGAGGTTCTTGAGTTGCTGATAGAACTCATTCTTAGCCGTAAAGAACTGGTCGCAAGCCGTACGGAAACGCTCGAATATCTTGACATTCATAGCCTTAGGCGCGAAGCCTATGGTCTTCCACTCAGCCTGAATGCCGATTATCTCCTTAGCCTTAGCCTCCCATTCAGCAGCTGTCTTGAGGGCATCGGTGGCTATCAGCTCTACTTTGTCGCAGAGTTCGCTCTTCTTCTGCAGATTCTCCTCTTCCTGCTTGTGGAGAGCCTCGAAGTGGTCGGCATGACGCTTGTTGACCACTGTGCTTGCCTGCTTGAAGCGAGTCCATATCTCTTCACGCAGTTCCTTAGCCACAGGACCAATCTCACGGAACTGGTTGTGGAGCTCCTGCAACTGGTGGAAGGCACTTACCACATCCTCCTCGTCGGCCAGTTTCTCAGCAGCCTCGCAGAGGGCTGTCTTAGCCTCGAGGTTCTTCTTGAAGTCGTATTCACGAGCCTCAAAATTCATCTTGAGCAGGTCATAGAACTGTTCGAGTGCGAGTTTATAGTTATTCCAAAGTTCTGTGGCATTCTCAGCAGGCACAGCCTTGAGAGTCTTCCACTCCTCCTGCATAGCCTTTACCTCCTGATAGTTGTTGCTTGCCTCCTCAGGACTGGTAGCAAAGGATTTTATCTTATCAATGATTTCCTGCTTACGCTTCAGGTTCTGCTGTTTCTCTGCCTCCAGTTTCTGTGCCTCAGCCTGCTTGCGCTCCTTGATGAGTGCCATCTCAGCCTTGAATTCTTCTTCAGTGGGGTCAGGGAGTGCTACATACTGCATTGGGTCGCCACCACCCTCGATGTAAGCCTTCTGGGCTGCTTCGCGCTCCTGACTGAGCAGATAATAGTAAGCAGTCTTGAGGTGGTCGGTCTCTGCCTTAGTGATTTCTTCCTCGCCGTGGGCAAGTTCCTTAATGCGGTTGAGCACTTCTTCCTTAGTAGCGTAAAGGCGTTTTTCGAGCGCCATGTCTTGAGAGTCCATCATTGTTTTTTTAGTTTAATGAATCGATGAAGTTAATAATACGAGGGGCTTCTTTCTGCCCCGAATTGCTTGCAAAAGTAAATAAAAGAATCGAGTCTGCCAAACTTTTACGGAAAAATTCTTGCGTTTCAAAATATTTTTACTAATTTTGCAAGCAGACTAAAAGTATTTAATAAAACCGAGAGAACGCTATGGGAACCAAATTCGTGACGATGGGTGAGATAATGCTGCGCATGACACGCCCTAACTATCAACGAGTAATTCAAGGACGCACCTTCGACGGATACTACGGTGGCAGCGAAGCCAACGTAGCAGTGTCGCTGTCAATGATGGGTGACGAGGTGGACTATATCACACGTCTGCCAAACAACAACCTGGGTAATGACTGTAGGAACGAGTTGAGAAAATACAACGTAGGTACAGACAACATCATCTGGGGCGGTACACGACTGGGCAAATACTTCTTTGAGCAGGCTGCATCAGTGCGTGGCTCAAGCATATACTATGACCGCGAACACTCATCGCTCATGTCACTGCGTTCACACATGATATACTGGCCTGACATACTGAAGGATGCGCAGGCGTTCCACTGGTCGGGCATCTCATGCGCCCTGTCAGAGAGTGCAAGCGACGCCACACTGGAGGGACTGGACGAAGCCTTACGCGCAGGCATACATACCTCTTTTGATATAAACTACCGAAAGAACCTGTGGAAATATGGCATGGAGGCTATGGACGTGCTGGTGCCAGCAGCCAAGCGTTGCCACATAATATTCGGCGATACAGCTGAGATGCAGATGCTCGTGGGACAGAAGCTGCCTCCGTTCAATGCCACATCCATAGACTACGAGATGGACATACCAGGCTATGAGAAATTCTTCGAGGCTGCACAGAACAAGTATCCTAACTGTCGCCACTTTGTGATGGCTATACGCAACGTGGTGAGTGCCAACCACCACTTCCTGACAGGTATGACATTCTCTGACGGCAAACTCTACCACACAGGTATAATAGAGATAGAGCCAGTGCTCGACCCAATGGGTGTGGGCGATGCCTTCATTGCTGCATTCCTACATGCACACTTCCGTTGGAGAGGTAAGCACCAGAGACAACTGGACTATGCCCTCACTGCCAGTGCAATGAAGAACACCATCATGGGCGACTTCAACCTGCTCTCTGAACAGGAGGTGATAGACGCAGGCAACGAGTTCTTCAAGAAGGGCATATTCAAGGAGGCTATCGCTCCGATTCTGGTATAAGGCTAATATATCCTTTTAACATTCATAATAACGTGGAGTGTCAGAGAAGTGATTCTATGGCACTCTTTTTTTGGCTTTTTATTTGGTATTTAATATTTTTTTCGTAATTTTGCAGTCCGTAAGAGGTTAACCCGATGAGGGTTATTAAAATGGGAATGGGGTGAGAATCCCCTACTGTCCCGCAGCGGTGTGTTGCACACAACAGCTTGCCACTCTGATTATGAAAAGCCACTGGGCACTTTGTCCTGGGAAGGCTGATGGCAAGAGCAACGAGTCCGAAGACCTGCCTCTGAATCTCTAAATGAACGTTTGCAATCCTCGTGGGTTAGGTATGCTACGGAAAGTATTTTTTTATGACATAATAATGGTGCTGGTCTTTTGGTGTGCCGGCATGTGTCCTTGTTATGCACAGGGGCATAGTCCGTCTATGCTCGACTCCATACAGCAGCTAAAGGCTGTGGAGGTGTATGGCAAACGACCTATAGCCACTTCGCAAACCTTGCGTGGAGAGGATTTGCAAGCTCTGTCAACGACATCGGTGGCTGACGCATTGAAGTATTTCGCTGGCGTGCAGATAAAAGACTATGGCGGACTGGGTGGACTGAAGACCATCAACGTGCGTTCTATGGGTGCACAGCATGTAGGTATCTACCTTGACGGAATACGCATAACAAACGCACAGAACGGTACGGTGGACCTGGGCAAATTCTCGCTATCGACGATGGAGAGCGTGTCGCTATATAACGCCAACAAACTGGACAACTGCCAGTCGGCATCGGAATACGCGTCCGGGGCTACCGTGTATCTGCGCACTCGCCGACCCACCAACGACTCTCTGTCACTGCAGTTGCGCCGTGCATCATTCTCCACATGGACAGGCAAGGCAAACGCACAGTTCAAATGGAAAGGATGGTGCGGATTTATAGACGGAGAAATGACCTATTCAGAAGGTGACTACCCCTTTCGCTATCATTCAGAATATGAAGACACCGTAGGACGCAGGGCAAACAGCGACATACGCTACGGACGCATTGAGGGCGCACTGTTTAAGGGGGGATTCTCTTCACACATCTATTACTATGACTCAGAGCGCGGATGTCCTGGAGGCATAGTGAGACGACTGAGCGACAAATACGTGAACGTAGCAAGGGAATGGGACAGGGACTTCTTTGTACAGGCAAGCTACGAGCACCAGTTTGCTGAGCGCCACAGGATGAGGGTGAATGCGAAATACACCAACGAATATCTGCGCTACTGCACTAAATATCCAGAAAACCAGAACACGGCAAGGGTAGATAACCACTACAGGCAGGAAGACGGCTACGGAGCATTATGCTACGGATTTATGCCCTGGACGTGGCTGTCGCTATCAACCAGCTATGACGTTCGCTACAGCAAACTGCAGGCAGACCTCAGAATGTTTGACGACGTGCACCGCCTGGACCAGAAACAGGTAGTAGCCGCCCAGATGAACTGGCACGACATACAGGCTGCCGTATCACTGCTGCACCAACACTATCGCGACTTCACCTTTGCAAATGCAGGAGCCGCCGACCCACTGGATCGCTGGACGCCAACGGTATCACTTGCCTACACCCTGAAGAGTCTGACCATGCGAGTGTGGTATAAGAAGATATTCCGTGCTCCTACGCTCAACGACCTATACTATACACAGGTGGGCAACCGCAACTTGAAGCCTGAATACACAAAACAGTGGAACATAGGTTTGGAATACCACTATGACGACCGGCAATGGAACGCATCTGTTCAAGCCGACATCTACTGGAACAAGATAGAGAACCGCATAGTATGTCTGCCAATGAAGGGCACATACACATGGTCGATGATGAACTACGGCTACACTTTCTGCAGAGGTCTCAACGCAACGGCTCAGGGACACTACCACACAGGAGAATGGCAGTTCTCACTGCTCACCTCGCTGACATGGCAGCGCGACGTTAACCGCACCGACCCTACCGACGAGGACACCTATGACAAACCTATATGCTATGCGCCGACACTATCGACGGGCATCACAGCAATCACGGCATGGCGCACGATACAGTTTACAATGTCATACCTGCACGTGGGCGAACGCATGTGGAGCTATGCCGACCCAAACGATATATTGGAGGCATACAACAACGTGGATGTGAAACTGACATACACCAAAGTGATAAAAAAGACATCCATGGGAATGAGCCTGGAGGTAAACGACCTGTTTGACAAGCAGTATGAGCACATTCCTCGCTACCCCATGCCTGGAAGAAACTATAAACTGACATTGATTTTCGGAATATAAAATAATATATAAGGTATATGACAAGACATTTATTTATAACAGCCATAGCATGTGTTTGCAGCTGTATGTTCTCTGTTCTGTCTTCAGCGCAAGAGAGAATCATACTGCTGAATGAGGGAATGTGGCAGGCGGACAATGGACGCATGACATATTTTGAGGATGGCGCAATAGTGAGCAACCAGTGGTTTCGTGACAAAAACGGTTATAAACTCGGCGACACCCCTAACGACATAATACAGATAAACGACAACCTGATAGCCATAGCACTTAACTGGTCGAACATAATACAGTTTATAAAGCCTGACGGCACTGCCGTTGCTGCCACGGAGGACGTGCCCAACAACCGCAAGCTCTGCACAGACGGCAAATATGTCTATGTAACCAGCTACGGACACGAATGTGGAACCACAGAGGGCACGAAAGAATTCACCAAGGGCTTCGTGGCTAAGATTGACATCACCAACTACAAGGTGGTAGCCGCCACCGAGGTGGGATATGAGCCAGAGGGAATAGCCCTATACAAAGGACATCTGTTTGTTGCCAATACAGGCGGATATGCCCAACAGGAGACTGACCACGACTTTGAAACCACGGTCAGCATACTTAACTCAGAGACCATGCAGGTGGAGAAGACCATAGACACACACGTGCCTAACCTATACGGAAAGATGTCGCAGAGCGGACAGTATCTGCTGATAAACTCGCCAGGCGACTATTATGAGATACCTGCAGCAGGCATGGTGTTTGATTGCGAGAAGGCTCTCAATGGCGATGACTGCTTCGTGAAGTTCGACCAACCCGTGACATACAACTGCACCACACTCGACGGAAAGTTTTTTGCCATCGGCTCATCATTCTCATATATCACTGGACAATATGAGTTCAGTTATGCTACCATCGACCCTAAGGAGGTAATGGACAACAACGGAGAAAAGGGCATGAGCGCTACCCTCCCAGGCTCGCTGGCAACAGACTTTGCTGACATGGGACAACCATACGGCATATACGTAAACCCCTATACAGGATACATCTACGGCACAGATGCTGCATCGTTTGAGAGTATGGGGTATCTGTATCAATGGACACCTGAGGGAGAGTTTATAGGCAAGCACAAGGTGTATATAAACCCAGGACACTTCCTGGCTCTGCCACCTGACGGAAGCGGTATTGAGGGTATAGTAGAGGAGAACAGCACTTCCACGGTAAACTATTATGACACAGAGGGACGTCGCATCACTCCCCCGTTCAAGAAAGGACAACTATATAAAATCTCTAAATAAATTATCACTATTATGAAGAAACATTTACTTAGTATCATGGCACTGATGCTGCTCTGCGTGAGTAACATCTACGCCACCCAAATAGAGGTGACGATGAATGCCAAGAGTAAGCTCATCAAGTCGTTTGTAAATATGGCGACAAGTGAGAGTGTTGCAGTTGGTGAACCGACAAGCAACAAGTACACATTCGATGCTGCTGACGGCTCCTATCTGCTGACTGCTACGGCAGCCGACGGCGAGACTGTATCAGGCACCATTCAGGTGGACGTGGATGCCGACCACACATCGTTCGCCATCTTCTCTCCTGAAATCACCGTAAAGAACACTGGTTGGGAGTATGGCACCGACTACACATTCAACCTCAAGGTGACAACCAAGGAAGGTGCAGAGGTGAACACCGCCATGGGTGAGTACACCACAGGCAAGAAGATGTTCATGGTGTTCAGCGGCAACACCTATTACCTCGACCTTGTCCCTTCAGAGGCACGACTGGCAGAGGGTTATCTTCCAGCTACCTACACTGGCACCGTAACATTCAATGCCTCTGTCAGTGCTGAAGCACCTATGAGTGCAGCTTACAGCATCAGCGTACCTGCTGGCGCTGACCTCTTCCTCGGCACCAAGACTGCACATTTCGTGAAGTTTAAGGAAGTGCTGCCACAAAATGTCGTTACTGGAGGCAATAACAAAGTATATACCTTCAAACTGGCAGACAAACAGGTGTATAACTATCGTGTGAGCCAGCCAGGCAAGCTTACTCAGGCTGGTCTCTTCACCATGAGCCTTGATGCCTCAAAGCGTCCGATACTTGCCTTCACCGATGCAGACATGACTGCTAAGGACCCAAAATATGTTGACCACGACGTTAAATCAAACGGTGGATATAACGTAGGCGATATGTTCCTGAACATCAACCCTGCAGGACACCTGAAACTCAACAACGTGGGCGACACTTACGACATTCTGCCTATGCGCAACTGGGAACTCATTGAGAGTATCACCAATAACTATTTCATAGAGCCAGACTTCCACTTCACCGTTGTCAACACTAACGGTCAGGAGGACAACTCTGTAGTAAAGGTAGAGGACGAACTGCTGACGGCTGTAGGCAACGGTACCGCTATCGTACTCGTGACCTATGATGCTATACATCTTAATCAGTACAGCGGAGTATCACAGAAAGACTTCGTAGGAGGCGCTTACTGGGGCGCTATATGGCCTGAGAACACTGCTGCCTTCGTGGTAACCGTTGGCGAGCAGGCTACAGACATCAAACCAAACATCATTATCAACAAGGACTATCTCACCACAGTTACCCCATGGGGTGGTGGTGACCCTATCGACACCAAGCTGTCAATGGAGAATGTCGATGCAGAGTGTGATGTGCTCTACTACCTCGACACAGAGGATGGCTATGACTATACCTTCACACCCGAGGGTGTTGCTTCAGTAACTTTGGCTCGTCCTACAATAGGCGTAAATAGTGCTTCTTACACAGGTTTCAGCGAGGAAGGCGTAACAAAGAACGAGGACGGCAGCTATACTCTCCGTCTCACATTCGGACGCAACATTGTCTGCCTTACCGACGCATCAGGCAAGAGCGTATATCAGGTTATGACAGCTAAGCCTTGCCATCGCGACATTAAGGTAGGTGACGAGATAGTAACAAGCGTGAAGCCTGGTGATGCTGTCACAGTGCAGTACTCTGGTCTGTATCATCCAGCTAACAAGCTTGCCGGCATACATAACTTCAATGCCTTCGTCGACTACAAGAAACCTGCTGAAGGCGTAACAGTAACAAAAGGTAAGGGTAACCAGTACACAATGGCTAATACGCCTGCTTCACAGGCAGTTTCATTCACCGTACCTGCTGACTGGACTAAGTCAACCATAGAGATAGCTGACGGCGTAATGGGCATAGGTGGTTTTGGAGACCCTGTAGGCAACCATCGCTTTACATCAAAGACTACTGGTCGTGCACCTAACTTCACTGCTATATCTCAGACAGCAGTCTTCGGTCGTGTGCCAGCTATAACTCTGGATGTTGACCTTCCTTTTGTCGTTGCCGATTTTGAAGACATTACCGTGCCTGCTGATGGTCACATGAGCGTAAGCACTGAGGAGGATGACGAACGCACCGAGTTCACAAGCGGAAACTTTGAGTTCAAGACTGGCTGTATGCATGACTATAGTTACTGGTACTGGTTCGGCTATGCTAACCAGACAGACACCAAGTATGAGACTCTTGACGACCAGTGGAAGAACATTGTAGGCGGAGGCTATGACGGTTCAAGCAACTACGGTGTGGCATTCGCTGCAGAATTCAACGGTCCTTGCTACGTTAATGTACTCAACCATGATGACGGTGTAGAGATACCAGGTTTCTACATCACCAACAGCAGCTATGCATACACAGCTATAACAGAAGGCAAACTGTCAAAGAAGTTTGGCAAGGGTGACTGGTTCAAACTTACCATCACGGGCTATGATGCCAACGATGAGGTGACTGGCACTAAGGAATATTACCTTGCAGACCTGCGCGATGCCAGTAAGGCTTACATCATCAATGACTGGCGCTACGTTGACCTCAGCGGTCTGGGTAAGGTGAAGAAACTCAGCTTCGCACTGTCAAGCACTGACAATCACCCCACCTATGGTATGAACACCCCAGCATACTTCTGCTTCGACAACTTCGGTGCAGAGGGCACGGAGGTCCTGCCTGAGAAGAATGTTGACTTAGCACTGGATATAGCAACCTTTGAAGAAATTACCGTGCCTGCTGATGGTCACATGAGCGTAGCCACTGAGGAGGATGACGAACGCACTGAGTTCACAAGCGGAGACTTTGAGTTCAAGACTGGCTGTATGCATGACTGGGATTATTGGTATTGGTTCGGCTATGCTAACCAGACAGACACCAAGTATGAGTCTCTTGCAGATCAGTGGAAGAACGTTGTCGGCGGAGGCTATGACAGTTCAAGCAACTACGGTGTAGCATTCGCTGCAGAATTCAACGGTCCTTGCTATGTTAATGTACTCAACTATAGTGAAGGCACTGTGGTTCCAGGTTTCTACATCACCAACAGCAGCTATGCGTACACTGCTATAACAGAAGGCGAGCTGGCGAAGAAGTTTGGCGAGGGTGACTGGTTCAAACTCACCATCACTGGCTATGATGCCAACGATAATGAGACTGGAACTAAGGAATACTACCTTGCAGACCTGCGCGATGCTGATAAGGCTTACATCATCAATGACTGGCGCTACGTTGACCTCAGCGGTCTGGGTAAGGTGAAGAAGCTCAGCTTCGCACTGTCAAGCTCTGACAATGACCCTACCTATGGAATGAACACCCCTGCATACTTCTGCTTCGATAACTTCGGTGCTGAGGGTACGGAGGTTCTGCCTGATAAGAATGTTGACCCAACGCCAACAGGTATTAAAGAGGTAAATGCTGAGTCTGCAACGTCTGGCAACTTCTTCGATGCACTCGGTCGTCGTAGCTCTACTACCAGAAGAGGCCTCAACATCATAAAGATGGCTGATGGTTCTGTTCGTAAGGTGCTCAAATAACCCAAATGAAAAATTTTTGTATTTTCCTGATGATAGTGGTGTTGCCCTTTCTTGCGTCATGCAAGGGGGGTGACACCACCTCTTTTTCGGAAGAGAACATTGAGCTCAGCTATGCAAAACTGATAGAGATACGTCAGGGCGACGGATATGTGGTTGCTGATGTATGGAACCCCTGGAAGGAGGATGGCAGCAAGAAAGAGAAAGACGAGAAGGTGTTGTTGCATCGCTATGTCTTAGTGCCAAGCAATGGTGAGATGCCAGAAAATCTTCCCCAAGGCGAACTGATTCGTACACCACTCAAAAAGTCTGTGGTATATACCTCTGTGCACACCAGTTTGTTCGATGAATTGGGCAATTATGATGCCATCAAGGGTGTGTGCGACAAGGAATATATGTATCTGGACAAGATACGTAAGGATGTGGCTGAGGGCAAGATAACAGACTGCGGACTGGGCACAAACCCTGACATTGAGCGAATCATAGAACTGAATCCTGATGCCATACTCCTGTCTCCTTTCGAGAATGCTGGCACATACGGCAAGTTGGGTAAGCTGGGCATTCCCATCATAGAGTGTGCCGACTATATGGAGAACAGTGCATTAGGCAGAGCCGAGTGGGTGAGATTCTATGGTATGCTGATAGGCAAGGAGAAAGAGGCTGACAGCCTGTTTAACGCTGTGGAGGCAGACTATAACGCCACAAAGGCTTTGGTGAAGAATGCCAAGAACAGACCTACTGCCATAACTGAAAAGAAATACGGCTCTACATGGTATGTGGCTGGTGCTCTGAGTACGGTGGGCGGACTGCTCTCTGATGCTGGTGCCGACTATGTGTTCTACGACGAAAAGGTGTCAGGCAGTGTGCCTATGGCGCCAGAGGTGGTGTTTGACAGAGCCCAGCAGGCAGATATCTGGATGTTTAAGTATAACCAGGCGGTTGACATAACCAGCGACCAACTGGCAGCAGAATGGGGTAATTACTCAAAGATGAAGGCTTTTAAGCAGGGAAATGTGTATCAATGCAACCTCAGTCTTGTGCCTTACTATGAAGAAACACCTTTTCACCCCAACATACTGCTGAAGGACTATGTGAAAATATTCCATCCAGAGGTACTTAAAGACTACCAGCTGCGTTATTATAAAAGACTCACCCCCACCCCCTCTCTTGAAAAGAGGGGAGGTGTTACCAGATAATAAACAGTGATTCCCCTATTTATGACAGACGAAAAAACAGGAAATAAAAAGAAATCTTGGTTACGTTTTCTATTTGTTCCCCTCTCTCGCAGAGAGGGGGTAGGGGTGAGTCTGGTGGTGCTTTCGTTTCTTATTATCCTCAACCTGCTCATCGGCTCTGTCTCTATACCTGCCATTGAGGTGTGGAATGCACTGAGTGGAGGCGAGGTGGCGAAGGAGAGCTGGCGATACATAGTGATGGAATCGCGAGTGCCCCAAACCATCACAGCCACACTCTGTGGTGCCAGCTTAGCTGTCTCAGGTCTGCTGTTGCAGACTACCTTCCGCAACCCCTTAGCTGGTCCGTCAATACTGGGTATCACCAATGGTGCCAGCGTTGGTGTGGCGATAGTGATGCTGATAACTGGTGGCATAATAAGTCTGGGCAGTGGCGATAATTCTCAATCCTCAATTCTCAATATTCAATTCATTGGCAGCATCGCCGTTGTCATTGGCGCCTTCATAGGTTCTCTGCTCATAATCTTTCTGCTTTTGGCGGTTTCATCGGTAATTAAGAACAGTATCATGCTCCTCATCGTGGGTATAATGGTGAGCTATCTTGCCTCATCCATCGTGATGCTGCTCAACATTTTTGCCAATGCCGACAACATCCACACCTATGTTATGTGGGGTATGGGCAGCTTCTCTGATGTCACACTGAGGCAACTGCCGTTCTTCTCTGTGGTGAGTATCATAGGACTGATACTTGCCATCCTGCTTATCAAACCCCTCAACGCCCTGTTGCTGGGTGAGGGCTATGCCACCAACCTTGGCATCAAGACACAGAGAGTCCGTCGTTGGCTGCTTATCACTACTGGCATACTGACAGCTACTGCCACAGCCTATTGCGGACCAGTAGCATTCATAGGACTTGCCGTGCCACACATAGCCCGACTGATAGTTCGCACCTCAGACCATTCAGTGCTGCTGCCAGCCACCATGCTGTGTGGAGCCAGCATAGCCCTGCTGTGCAACATCATCTGCCAACTGCCTGAAAACATGATAATACCCCTCAATGCAGTAACCCCAATCTTTGGTGCTCCTGTAATAATCTACATTATTTTTAGGAAAAGGTAGAAGGAAAGGAGAGGGGAAGGCTAACCTTCTACAAACAAAAGCATAGTAACTAAAGACAAAAGCATAGCCACTGATTAGAGTAGCTATGCTTTTATGTAGAATTAACTAGTTAATTTTAAGAATTAGCTAGTTAATTTTGAAAATTAGCTGGTTAATTTGAGACGGAAGCTATGCCTTTGCCTTTCCTTTGTATGCCTTTATGCCCAGAACAGCTATAATGCAGAGCAGAAGCAGGGCAAGAGCTATGTAGGCAATGGTCTCAGTGGTCTGGATGCTCTGCGGCTTGAAGGTGAGCACCACCTTGTGGTTGCCTGGCTTGACGTTGATGGCTCGCAGCACATAGTTTACTCTGCTTATCTCAACGGGGTTGCCATCGACTGTGGCTGTCCAACCTGGGTAATACACCTCAGAGAATACCACTACCCCACCCTTTGCCGAGCTGATGTCGTAGTGGAGTTCGTTAGGTTCATAAGAGGTGATGGTAGCCTCCCCCAACCCCTCCGAAAGGAGGGGTGCTTTAGACTGGCAGTCCACATTGGCTGGGGCTCCCTCTCCCTTCGGAGAGGGTTGGAGAGAGGCTTTAAACTTCTTGTCAGCCACAGCTGTGGTGTGCAGGTCTATCTTGCCAAGGGCATCGAGTTCTTCGTTGGCATTGTCCACATACTTCAC
>JAEEGL017131498.1_pt1 | contig 57953 bp, 48 predicted proteins | sample 9134231 | NCBI WGS metagenome assembly JAEEGL01 (sample SAMN16246548, study PRJNA631951) | gut metagenome | biome: gut microbiome; feature: rumen; material: fiber-attached | host: Bos | place: Iran: Karaj | collected 2018-10
GAATTAGAAGAAGCATTTACTGAAAATGGAATTTCTAATATAATACATAATGACCCTTTTAAAGGAGGAGCTATTACTGAATATGTTTATGGTTTAAAAGATGTAGATGTTATTCAAGTAGAAATAAATGGTAAATATAGAGATTATAATAATTTAGAAGAATTAGAAAAACTAATAAAAAGTCTTGAAAATTTTATAAAGCAATATAAAGAATATATAAATAGATAGGAAGTGACTTTCATGAACGAAAATAAAACTAATATTAACTGGTATCCAGGTCATATGGTTAAAACCAAAAGACAAATTAAAGAAAATCTTGATGTAATTGATATTGTTTATGAAGTTGTTGATGCCAGAATACCTGAATCATCAAAAATAAAAGATTTAGATGATATTATAAAGAATAAGTCTAAGATTTTAGTAATGACCAAAAAAGATTTATGTAATATTAAAGAAACTAACAAATGGAAAAAGTTCTATGAAAAATTAGGATATCAGGTTGTTTTGCTTGATCTTAAGGATAATAAAGACTACCTTAATTTAGTTAATTTAACTAAAGAGGTAACTTTATCTATACAAGAGAAAAGAAATGCTAAGGGGCTTAAGAATAAGGATATTAAGGCTTTAGTAATAGGTATCCCAAATGTTGGTAAATCGACCCTAATTAACTCACTTGCTAAAAGAAAAATTGCAAATGTTGAAAATAAACCAGGTGTTACTAAATCGCTTAATTTCTTGAAGACAAATTATGGAATTACGATATTAGATACACCAGGAATCTTATGGCCAAATTTAGATAATGAAAATGAGGCCTTTAATATAGCTTCGGTTGGATCAATTAAGAAGGAAGTATTAAATCTATATGATGTAGCCATGCATATTATCGATATATATAATAAATATTATCCAACCGTATTAAGTGAAATATATAAGATAGATTATTTGAATAGTGCTGATGCCTATGAAAAGTTGGCTAAAAGATGGGGTTTTGTTCGAAACGATGAAATTGATTATACCAAGACTTCAGAAAGAATCTATAATGATTTAGTATCTGGTAAGATAAAGGATGTAACTTTAGATATATGCAAATAGATTTATTGAAGTATGAAAAAGAATTATATAAGAAAGGTTATGATTTAATTGCCGGTTGTGATGAAGCTGGAAGAGGCCCGTTGTGTGGACCAGTTGTGGCTAGTGCGGTTATCCTTCCAAAAAATTATCATTTAGAAGGCCTTACCGATTCAAAGAAACTAACTGAAAAACAAAGAGAAAAATTCTTTGAAATCATTCAAAAAGATGCAATTGCGGTCGGAATATCAATTATTGATAATAAAATAATTGATGAAATTAATATACTAGAGGCTTCTCGTTTAGCTATGCAAGAAGCCGTTAAAGATTTAAAAAAGAAACCGGACTATATTATTACTGATGCGATGGATTTACGATGTGATAATTGTCTTCCTATAATTAAAGGAGATGCTAAAAGTATTACCATTGCTGCAGCATCCGTTATTGCTAAAGTTACACGGGATCATATTATGGATGATTATGATTTAGTATATCCTGAGTATGAATTTAAAAAACATAAAGGTTATCCAACCAAAAAACATCTTGAAAATATGTATAAATACGGAGTTTTAGATATTTATCGTAAAACATATAAACCCGTAAAAGAATATCTAGAAAATTGTGAAAAATAATGAATATTATCACAATTTTTTATTTGTTAAGAATTAGGTAATTTTTTGTCTAATTATAAAACATTAATTGACAAGAAGTATTTTTCAGTGTATAAGTTTTAAAGAAGAGGTGTTATTTTGAAAAATATAATTATTGTAGAATCTCCAGCTAAATGTAAAACAATTGAGAAATATTTGGCTAATAAAGATTTTCAAGTAGTATCTTCAAAAGGTCATATTAGAGATCTTGCAACGACAGGTAAATACGGACTTGGTATTGATCTAGAAAATGACTTTAAACCTAATTATGTAATTATTTCCGGTAAAAAGAAAGAAGTTACATATTTAAAAAAACTTGTTAAAGATGCAGATCATGTTTATCTTGCAACCGACCCAGATAGGGAAGGAGAAACTATTTCATGGCATTTATACGATGAACTTGCAATACCAGATAACAAATACGATCGGATTGTCTTTAATGAAATTACAAAAGATGTAATATTAAAAGCTTTAGAAAGTCCTCGAAGAATTGATATGAACTTAGTTCATTCCGGCGAAACTAGAAGATTCTTGGATCGTATTATTGGTTTTAGACTTTCTAAGTTAATGCAATCAAAAACGGGTGGAAAATCAGCTGGACGTGTTCAAAGTGTAGCCTTAAAACTTATTGTTGACCGTGAAAGAGAAATTTTGGCTTTTATTCCAGAAGAATATTGGACTATTGAGGCTGATTTTAAGGACTTTACCGCTATCTTAGATTCTTATCACGATAAAGAAGTTAAAATATCATCAGAAGTTGAAGCTGATGAAATATTATCTAAATTATCAAAATCATTTAGAATTGCTGATATCGAAGAAAAGGAAAAAGAAAGACCTGCAAAAGAGGTATTTAAAACATCAACCTTACAACAACTTGCATCAACTAAACTGAATTTTCCTGCTTCTAAAACTATGAAAATTGCCCAAAAGCTTTATGAAGGTATTGATTTAGGCGGGGAATTTGCTGGTTTAATTACCTATATGCGTACTGATTCAACTAGGATTTCTGACGAATTTATTAAAGCAACTTATGGTTTTATTAAAGGTAATTATGGTGATAATTATATTGGCTATGTTAAACAAGCTAAAACCAAGGATAATGTTCAAGATGCCCATGAAGGTATTCGACCAACCTCAATTAACCGTAAACCAGAGGATATTAAAAAATATTTATCCGCTGATGAATATAAACTATATCGTTTAATCTATATTCGTGCTTTAGCTTCACTAATGGCTAATGCTAAATTTATGTCAACAACCATTAAGTTTGATAATAATGGTTATATTTTTAAAGCAAATGGTAGTGTACTTACTTTTGATGGTTATTTAAAGGTATATAGTGAATATGAAGATCAACAGGATACAATACTTCCTGATTATAAGGGATATAAATCCGATGTTGTAGCTTGCGATGAAATTAATAAATATCAACACTTTACTAAGGCTCCGAGCCGTTATACAGAAAGTTCTTTAATTAAAGAATTAGAATCACTTGGTATTGGAAGACCTTCAACTTATGCTACAATTATTGGTACAATTAAAGAAAGAGAATATGTTACTTTAGAAGATAAAAAGTTTGTTCCAACGGAAATTGGTTTTGAAACAACAGACAAATTACAAGAGTTCTTTTCAGGAATTGTAAATGTTAAATATACTGCTAACATGGAAACTGACTTAGATAAAATAGCGGAGGATAAGGCTGATTATCTTAAGGTATTACATGATTTTTATGATGGTTTTGCACCATTAGTTGATAATGCATTTAAGAACATGGAAAAGAAGCCAGCGGAAGAAACTGGTGATTTATGCCCTGAGTGTGGTAGTCCTCTTGTAAAAAGAAAGGGTAAATTTGGCGAATTTGTAGCTTGTTCTAATTATCCTAAATGCAAATATATTCAAAAGGAAAAAAAGGAAGAAAATGTAATTTGCAAATGTCCTAAATGTCAAACGGGTAATATATTAGAAAGAACAACGAGGAAGGGGAAAGTCTTTTACGGATGTTCTAATTATCCCAAATGTACTTGTGCTGTTTGGGATATGCCAACTGGTGATGTTTGCCCTCATTGTGGAGAATTAATGGTAAACAAAAAAGGATTAATCGTTTGTTCTAACTGTTCTGAATAATAAAAGAGTATTGAAAAAATACTCTTTTTCTTTATTAGTTTGTTGTTTTTTTTAATTCTTTGTATTATAATTATCTTAGTATGGATAGTATAATTTTTTTGCATCCATAAATAATACGGGAGAATAGAGGTCAATGGCTAAACAAAAAAAATACAATGCTTTTTTTGTTGTATGTGTAATGGTAATGGCTGTTTTTAGCTTATCGCTTATTACGTTTAGAAAAGCGTATTCTTTTTATTATGCTACTTTACCGTATGTACGCGTAAACGCCGCAGCATCCGATGTTCCTCGGGGAACTGCTAACTTTGACATAGGTGAAAATGTTATGCGTGCTCTTAACCGTCTTATCAATGGTGCGGCTGGTTATTCGTGGGTTAGTCAACCTAAACAGATTTTGTATTGTGATTTAGTATCTAGTTCTTGCGGTGATGCCAATTACGCAATTACAGTATCTGCTACACCATCGACGGAGATAATATCTTTAAGACCTTCCGTATCAGTAATATATTATGCAACTAATGCTACCCCAAATAATATTTATTTAAATGAGAATGCATCACTAATGTTTAGTGGTCTTGTTAATATTAATCTGATTGATAATATTGCTAATTGGAATACGTCGAAAACCACCAATATGGCGTATATGTTTAATGGTACTAACGTATCTTCTTTGAATTTAACTAAGTGGTCTGTTAATAATGTTACTAATATGGCCGGTATGTTTTATAGAACTACAAATCTATCAACCTTAAATATTACAGGTTGGAATACTGCTAAATTGTATTCAATTAATCATATGTTTTATGATACTAAGGCCACAACTTTAGATGTTGGTGCTTGGAAAACGAATAATCTTGTATATGCTGAATATGCTTTTAGAGGTTTCCAAGGCACGTCATTGAATGTTAATGCTTGGAATACAGGCAAACTCGTTAGTGCTTGGGCTATGTTTACTTGGGCAAATAAAATAACAACCTTAAATGTAAGTCAATGGAACACTAGTAAACTTGAGTTAGGCGGATTTATGTTCTATGCTATGCAAAGTCTTACTTCGTTGGATGTTTCAAATTGGAATACAAGTTGTATGACAAGTGCTGCAGCGATGTTTAACGCCACATCTAGTTTATCTACATTAAATGTAAAAGCGTGGAATACGTCGAGTCTTACTGATGTGTCTTGGATGTTTGCCCAAACTAATCTTCGTAATTTGAATTTATATAGCTGGAATACGCGTAAAATTGTCAATACTTCTAATATGTTTTATAATTCACGAAATCTAACTTGGGTTGATTTTAGATATTGTAATTTTAGCAATTTGACAACGACAACTAATATGTTCTTTGGGTTAGATAGTATTAATAAATTACGCAGCCCTATATATATTAAGTCTGGTACTGTTATCCAATTATCACGTACCATGTATATCCCTAGGTATCCGTCTCGACCAACAGCTGGAGCACTATCAAATTCTCAATGGAATACTAGTTCAAGAACTTCTGCGTGGTATTACCGTTATAGCAGTGATGCTACAGATCCATATGCAGAGTAATTATTATGAAAATTAAGCAGTCTTTCAAATGCGATAGTTTTGTTATAAGCATATTATTATTTATTATTGAATTAACATCTCGTTTATTATTAAAATATGATATGCTTTCTTTTTCATGTCTAAGAATATTACTTAGCTCTTTGATTGTTGGTATTGTTGTATCTTTTATTATCCATTTGTTTAATAAAAGAATAATTGCTAATATTTTATCCATAGTTTTTATAACTTCATACTCTTTATATGCCTTTTTACAGATTGGTTTTTATAAATTTCTTGGTGTTTTTATGTCCTTTAGTAATGTATCCCAATTTGGTGCTGTAAAAGACTATACAAAAGATTTTTTAGCGTCTATTAATGGAGTTACTTATTTAATATTTATTCCAGTTATTATATATATTGTTTATTTGATAATAATTAAAACATATGAAAAGATTAATTTTAATAAACATTTAGTATCGATGGGAATTACATTTGCTGTTATTTTTGTCATTTATTATTTAACCCTCATCCTCCCGTTCATGCAAAATAAATATCAATCAGTTAAAAATGTTAATTTGTTTTCCGCTCCTGTATCACCATTAACGGCTAATCAGCTTGGTATAGGGCTTTATGGAACACTAGACATTAAAAATATTTTCTTTAAAACTAAACTAGATTATTCATATAATTTAGGGGATGGTTATGAAGAAAAAAATACCGTTTTATGTTTAAAAAATGTACCAGAAAGTGGTTATTTTCCTTTTGATGAGATAACTAATTATTTTCTTTCCAAAGAACCGGATGTATATAATGAATACACCGGACTTTTCGAAGGTAAAAACCTTATTGTCGTTTATATGGAATCTGTTAATGAAAGTATATTATTAAATGATTCGTTTAATAATTTTAATCAACTTTACAATGCTGGTTGGAAGTTTAGTAACTATTATTCTCCTTTAAATAGTTGTTCAACTGGTGATAATGAGTTTAGTAGTATTACATCTGTTTATCCAATGTACAATGAATGCTTATATAAAAGGTATGATGAAAATACTTATTTTCAATCTATTTATCATTTATTTAGTAATAAGGATTATAGTACTTATTTCTTCCACGATTATATTAATCGCTACTACAAAAGAAGTGTAATTCATACTAACTTAGGAGTTCAAAATTTTTATGATGCCTTTCGTTTAAATATTGCAATTGACAGCAATTATGGTGAATGGCCTTCAGATGAAGAATTAATGAGTAAAGTATTGGATACAATTGATTTTAATTCTAAACCATTTATGGCATGGATTACAACTGTTAGTGGTCATCATCCATATTCCGTAGATTCTACTTTAGGTAATTTATATATGGATGAATTTTTAAAACAAGGATATTCTGCAGCGGTCAGTCGATATTTTTCTAAAATGAAAGTACTAGATAATTCTATCGGTATCTTAATTGATGGTCTTAAAGAAAAAAATGTTTTAGATAATACCATCATTGTTTTTATGGGTGACCATTATCCATATGCCTTTGAAGATGAAACTGTTGCATCAATTATTGGCCATGATACAAAAGATCGTGAAATTGATAAAATACCATTTTTAATTTATAATCCTGCATTCGAAAGTAAAACATATGATATGTATACATCTCCAGTAAACTTTGCACCAACGATGGCCAATTTATTTAATCTTACTTATGATTCAAGAGTTTTTTTTGGTAATGATATATTTAGTCCTCGATATGAAAATGTAATTATTTTTCCTGATGGTTCATGGAAGAATCCAAATGCGTTCTTTAATGCCGAAACGGGAAAGATAAAATACTATACTAAAAATAAATATTCTGATGATTATATTATCGATTATAATAAAAGAGTCAATTATATGATTCATATGAGTACAATTGCTGTGGAACTAAATTATTATACTAATGTTGAAGACTACGTTACTAATTGTCAATAAAAAAAGATAGATTTTTAGTAAAATATTTGCCATAATATAAGTATGAAAAAGGTTATAAAGTTTATTACTAATACAATTGTTGTTATTGTTCTAATTGTGGCCCTAATCGTAGGGTATAATTGGTATCAAAAAAAGCAAGGCAATGTTGCTTACTTTTTTGGTTATGCAACTTACGCTGTTAAAGGCGATAGTATGCGACCTACAATTGAACCGGGAGATTTACTTATAATTCACAAAGAAGATTCTTATAAAGAAGGGGATGTTATTACTTTTGTTAACACCCAAAAACAAATTGTTACCCATCGTATTATTGGTATTGATGAAGATGGAATGTTTATAACCCAGGGTGACAATAATAAATTTGAAGATTCAGAACATTTATCTAAGAATGCTATTTATGGTAAGGTTACCTATGATATAACTTGTTATGATGAAGTAGTAGGTTTTTTAGATAAATATAAATTTTTCTTAATAGCTGGTTTTATTATTTTATCTGTTGTGGGTAGATTACTTTTGTAAGGATGTAAAAATGTTTGCTAATGTCCTAATAGAGTATCCAGTTAAATCTTTAGATAAAACTTTCACTTATCTTATACCTGATAAATTCAAAGATACAATTCAAATCGGTATGAAAGTAACAGTACCATTTGGCAAAAAGGCGGTATCTGGTGTTGTCCTTGGCTTTACGGATGTTAAGCCTGATTTTGAAATGAAGGAAATTATTTCATTAGATATGCCATATTTTCATTTAAATGATGAACAACTAGAAATGGGTAAATTTATCAAGGAAAAAACTCTATGTACGTTAATTTCAGCATATCAAACCATTTTACCATCATCTTTAAAAATAAATGATAAAGCCCGAATGATGGATAAATATACTATTTATTTGGAACTCAATAAAGAATATCCTGATCTTGATAATTATTTAAAAATAAATGAACGTTTTGTGGGTCAAATAACCATCATTCATGACCTTTTAAAGCAAGGTAGGGTACTTAAAAGCGATTATGCCTTAAGTAGTGTTAAAACCCTTTTAAAACATAATGTAATTAAGGAAATTAAGGAACGAAATTATCGGATTAATAACAATGAGATTAAGAGTCATAATATTCAAATGAACGATGATCAACTTCAAGTCTTTAACGCGGTAAATCTTAATGAGTTTAATACTTATTTACTTCAAGGTGTAACTGGTTCTGGTAAAACGCTTGTATATATGGAACTTATTGATCGGGTAATTAAAGAAGGAAAGACTGCAATTGTTTTAGTTCCTGAAATCTGTTTAACTACGCAAACGGTCAAAAGATTTTATGAAAGATTTGGTAATTTAATTGCCGTATTTCACAGTGCTTTATCGGAAGGTGAAAAATTTGATGAATACCAAAAAATCTATAATGAAGAAGTCAAAGTTGTGGTCGGAACTCGATCTTGCATCTTTGTTCCTCTTAATAACCTTGGATTAATTGTTATTGATGAAGAACACTCTGATACCTACCAACAAGATAATAACCCACGATATAATGCTATTGATGTAGCTAAGTTTCGTTGTGAAAGATGGAATATTCCCTTATTATTAGCATCTGCAACTCCGTCATTGGAATCAAGAGCTAGAGCCTCTAAAGGGGTTTATAAACTCTTAAGATTAGATAAAAGAGTAAATGATTTAAAAATGCCAGATATTAAGATTATTGATATGAAAAAAGAGATTACGAGAAATCCTATTTTTTCAAGTGAACTTTCAATGCAAATAATTAAACGAATATCCCAAAAAGAACAAGTAATATTGCTTTTAAACAGGAGAGGATTTTCTACATTTATTACGTGTAAAGAATGTGGATTTGCATATCGATGCCCTAATTGTGATATAACCCTTACTTATCATAAATCAACAAATCGTTTAAGATGTCACTACTGTGGATACAATATTATAAAAGATGAAACATGTCCTAGTTGTGGAAAAGATGCCTTATCTTATTTGGGATTAGGTACAGAGAAAGTAGAAGAAGAACTACATAAGATAATACCTAGTGCTAAAGTTATTCGTATGGACCAAGATACAACGTCTAAAAAGGGTAGTTATCAAAAAATTATTGATGCTTTTGCTAATCATGAATACGATATTTTACTTGGAACGCAAATGATTTCCAAAGGGCTAGATTTTAAAGATGTAACTTTGGTTGGAATTATTAACGCGGATACTTCACTAAATATTCCGGATTTTAAATCATCTGAAAAAACTTTTTCCCTTTTATATCAGACCGCTGGAAGAAGTGGTCGATTTAATAAACAAGGTAGTGTTATTATTCAAACATTTAACCCGGATAATGATATATTTAAATTTATATTAGATAATAACTATGATGCTTTTTATCAACATGAAATGAAAATTCGTCATGTTCTTAAATATCCACCGTATACATATTTATTACTCATTAAGGTGAGTAGTAAAGATTATGATTATTTATCTAAAGAGGTTAATATTATTAAAAAAGATATTGAACGTAATGTTACTAAAGATACCTTAGTATTAGGTCCTAATCCGGCACCAGTTTTTAGAATTAATAATGTTTATACATTTCAAATTGTTTTAAAATATACCAAGGATAATCTTTTAGTTAATACGTTAAAAAAACTCGATGATAAATATACAATTATGAATAATATCAATATTGATTTTGTTTTTAACCCTACGCATTTTTAATAGATATAAAACTTTAATAACTTCGATAAAGAATTATATGATAATCTCTTATTGAAGTTTTTTTAATTATCCTTTATAATTTAATATAATAAGAGGGTATAGTAAAGTGAATAAAAAAGGTCAGGCTTTAGTTGAATTTTTAATTATTATTCCGCTGTTTGTCATGTTATTTTTGGCAGTTTTTGATTATGCCCGTATAATGCAAACAAAATTTGATATGGAGACAAGGCTGGAAGATGTTATTCTCAATGATCAAAATTTTGATGATGAAATGGTTTTAAATATCAACTTTGAAGAAGGTAAAAAAACTTATGAATTATCTAAAGAAATTACAATTTACTCACCAGTATTAAGTGTTTTTATGGGATTAAATTATGAAATAAAAGTGGAAAGGACAATTTATGAATAATAAAGGTCAATCACTGACATTATTTATCATTATTGTGCCACTTTTAGTATTATTATGTGGGGTTGTCATTGAACTTGCTAATTTAGCTTATAACAAACATCGGGTATTATCTGTAACGAAGACGATTATTAATAATATTTTATTATCTGATAAAAAACTTGATGAAAATCAAAAAGATGATATAATTAAAATGTATAATGATAATGATATAGTAGTCGATGATTTATTCATTGAAAATAATGGTACGGAGTTAAAAATCACTGGTACTTATAAAACTGATAGTATCTTAGGCAGGCTAATTAAAAAAGATTATTATATAATTGAAAAAAATATCAAAGGGGTTTTAGAGAATGATAAAGTAACGTTTATCAAAGGATAGTGTGATATGGGAAAGGCGAAAGGAAAAAGCATACTTTTATTCTCCGCGAAGGGTGGCGTTGGAAAGACCACAACCGCAATAAATCTTGCTGGTATTTTTGCGTTGAATAATAAAAGAGTATTGCTTATTGATGCTGATTTAACTTCCGGTGGTATTGCAGCTTATTTAAATCGACCTTTTAAAAAAAGCTCTTATAATTATATTGAGGATTATACTAATAACCATTTCCAAAGTATTAATGATTATGTAACTTCTTATGATGATAAGATTTACTTTTTACCAACTGATAAAGATCCTCGTAATTCAATTCATGTTATGCCATCCCATCTTGAATTAATTGTGGAAAAAGCGGTTTATGAATTTGACGTTGTAATTATTGATACTAACCATGTTTTAAATGAATGTAATATTACACTTATGGATATTTGCGATGAAACATTAATGTTAATATCTAATGATTTATTAGATTTTAAGAACATGCGTAATATTATTAAAATCTTTAATGATAATGAAAAAACTAATTATAAAGTACTTTTAAATGAATCTGTTAATCCATTTAGAAAGTACTATAGTATTTATGATATGAAAAATTGTATTAAAGCTAATATTGATTATACATTACCTTCAGAATTCTTTATTAAGACGATGCCTTCTTATGTATCTGATGGTTTGATTATTACACTGGATAATAAAATGCCTAAAGCTTATCCTAAGGTTTGGAAAACATATAATCAAATATGTAATGATTTATTCGAGGTCGAAGATGAATAGTTTAAGAAGCGCATTTGATTATAAAGATTTTACGCCGGTAATGAGTAATGTAAATGATTATGATGTCTTCAAAGATAAAGAGTTACTTGATCGTTTACGTTCTCAGATTGTCGAAAATATCATTGATCGAAACTTTTCCGATGACGAAGAGGGTTTTATTAATGAGGAAATTAATAAAACAATCGAAGGTTATAATTTATCAGTTCTTGAAAGAAGTCATTTATTTAATTTAATTGATAATGAGATTAATGGTTATGGACCACTTACCGAATTATTAGATGACCCTAATATTACAGAAATTATGGTTAATGGTCCATCAGAAATCTATATCGAAATCGATGGTAATTTAATTAGAGATGATAGTATCTCATTTATTAACGATGAACATATTATTAGAACAATTCAAAGATTAATTGAACCAATGGGTAGAACGATTGATTCTTCAAGTCCAATGGTTGACTCAAGATTAAAAGATGGTTCACGTATTAACGCTGTTATTCCACCTTTATCAACCAAAGGACCGGTTATTACGATTCGTAAATTTAAGAAATCAATGAATAACATTGAAGAATTAATTAGGGTTGGTTCAGTAACTACTGATATGGCTGCTTTCCTGGAAGCCGCAGTTAAATCTAAATTAAATATCATTGTTTGTGGTGGTACTGGTTCCGGTAAAACAACCTTACTTAATATTTTAAGTGGTTTTGTTGACGAAAAAGAAAGAATTATTACTATCGAGGATGCTGCTGAATTAAAGTTAACGCAACCACATGTCATCTCACTAGAAACTAGAACTACAAATTATGAAAAATCAGGGGAAATAACGATTCGTGACCTAGTTAGAAATTCACTTCGTATGCGACCTGATCGTATTATTGTTGGTGAAGTTCGTGGTAAAGAAGCTTTTGATATGCTACAAGCCATGAATACTGGTCATGATGGTAGTTTAACAACACTTCACGCCAATGGTTGTAAGGATGCCTTAAATCGTCTTGAAACAATGGTTTTAATGGCAGATATCGATATAACTATTAAAGCAGTTAGGGAATATATAGCCGGTGCTATTAACTTAATTGTTAACGTTGAAAGATATTCGGATGGTAAAAGAAAGGTTTCTTCGATAAGTGAAGTAACCGGATTTAATAATGATGAAATCGATATTTCAGAAATCTTTGCCTTTAAACAACAAGGCATTACTCCAAATGGTGAGGTTGATGGAACTTATGAAGTATCTAAGAAGAAACCATTATGTTTGAAGAAAATTAATGCTCATGGTTTTACGGAGATAAATAAAATATTTAAATAGAAAGGAAAAATGAATAAAGTATTTTTACGTAATCTTAGTTTAGAAATGATACTTGTATTAGCAATACTTTTATTGCTAGTTTTTTTGATTAAGATTTACTTATCATTTCAAACTGAAAAAAGAATTGCCGCTTTTTCTATGGAGAATGAGAAAGCTTCGATGACATCATTTACTGATATTATCGTTAATTTCTTTGTTAAAATAATTAAAAAGACTTCCGTTTTATTATCAAAATTAGTATCTATGAAACAATATGCTAAGCATTTTGATAAGCGATTAATATTATCCGAAGATGCTTATTTTGATAGTATGGATTATGTATCATTTAAGTTTTATGTCATGATATTAGTTCAAATTCTTTATATTATTGTTAATGCTATTAGACTTTCTAAATTTAATATCTATGCGTTTATACTAATATCCGTTATTAGTTTCTTCTTAGTGGATATCTTTATTGTAATTGCCTTTTCAAGAAAGAAGAAGGTAGTCGAAGATCAATTACTTCAAGCGGTTGTTATTATGAACAATGCTTTTAAAAGTGGTAAAAATATTACCCAAGCTGTTAATATTGTTCAAAAAGAATTACCTAATCCAATTAAAAGAGAATTTGAAATAATTGCTAAAGATATTTCATATGGCTTAGATTTGACAGTTGTTTTTAGTCGTTTTGCTAATCGTATAAAAATAAATGAAGCAAAATATATTACTTCTTCATTAGCTCTTTTAAATAAAACTGGTGGTAACATTGTTACAGTTTTTAATATGATAGAACGTACTTTCTATGAAAGATTAAAAGTTAATAATGAATTACAATCGTTAACTTCCGCATCTCGTTTTCTTTATCGTTTACTAGTTATGCTACCATTTATCTTCGTTGCAGTTATAGTCATGTTAAATCCAACATATTTTAATGTTTTAGTTACAACTGTACCCGGTTATTTAATTGACGGAATAATCGTGGTTTTATACATTTCATATGTTGTGATAATCAAGAAAGTAATGCAGGTGGATGAAGTATGAAAATTAATAGTGTTATTAAAATGCTTTATTCCCAAAGAAGTCTTCAAAGAACCGAAAGGAAGATTTTACAACTTGGTAGCAATAATCAAATTAATATTAATACGTTACTAGGATGGAAAGCCGCTTTACTAGTTATTGTATTTATTCTTTCTTTATTTATTTTTAAAGCTGGTTATTTAGTTTCACCTATATTAACGGTAGTTGTTTATTTTTTGTACGACTATATTTTCTTAGATACAAAAATCAAAAAAAGAATCAAAGTTATTGAACATGATGCGATATTCTTTTTTGAAGTGTTATCTTTAACTTTACAAAGTGATCGAAATTTAAAACAATGTTTAGTTGTAACTACCAGTGCTATTGATAGTGAATTATCTAATGAATTTAAATACGTTTTAAGTGAAGTTAAATTAGGGAAGAGTTTAACCGAGAGTTTAAATGATTGTAAATATCGGATTCCATCAAAAAGTGTTCGTGATGTTCTTTTAAATATCATTGAATCTAATACATATGGAAATAATATTGTTGATTCACTTAATAATCAAATTGAATATTTAATGGATCGTCGAATCCTTGATATAAAAAGTCAAATTAATAAAATTCCTACAAAGATAAGCGTTGTATCCGTATTATTTTTTATTCCGTTAATTATGCTTTTGATTTTAGCACCGGTACTTTTAAGTTACTTTTTAGGGTAATTTTATTTATCTTTTTATAAAAATATGTTATATTTATTATGATGAGGGTATATGAAGAACGAAGGACAAAGTAAGATCGTTGTATTAATTATTGCAATTGCCGTTTTTGTGGTTCTAGTTGTTGGAACCTCTTTTGCATACTTTGCAACAAATACTAGCGTAACTAATGTCACGAACATTAATGTAGTTATACCTTCGGTTAATACTATGATAACTACTAATAGTACAACTTGTGTAATTAATTTATCACAAGGCAGTATGTCTATGTTTAATCAAAATTTGAATAGTGCTGCTGCTTCAAGTAATTGCGAATTACAAGTTATATTATCTGGCGATGTAGGCGTTAAATGTTCTTATGATGTTGTCTTAAAGGAAATAGATACTTCAGTTAATGAGAATTATGTAACTTACGTGCCAACGACCGGATTGGGTAATGATTATGAATATGAATTTACAGGAAGTTTATCAGTACCAAATAACGGTGTTAACATAGCTAAAGTCAATAGTGTTGATACGAATACAGTTGCTGATGGTGAAGTTCAAATGGATGTTTTAGCAGGACCCTTAAATGTTGGCGTTTGTAAAGATTCAAGTGGTAATAATTTATTTATTGGATCTGAAACAGAATGTACAAATAATAACGGAACCAATGTTTGGACTAACTATTCTGAAGATGGGCTTCTTGCCAAGGGTGTTATTGAAGTAACTACTCAAGGCACTACTGCAGTTCATACGTACGGATTTCTTGAGAAATGGTATAATCTTACGATATCACAAGAAGGTCACTCCGGTAGAACATATTCATTTGTCTTATCTGCAGAAAATATTGTTTGTTAAAAAGAACCTTTGGTTCTTTTTTTAATTATTGATAATAATGGATACTTTTGATATAATTAACTAGAAAATAGGGAAGTGATTAATGATGAACGAAGAAAACAATTCAATCGTTGAAATTAATAATGACAGTGAAGATACTCTATATGATAATGATAAGATAGTTAGTGAAGTTAATGAGGCATCAGAGGAAATTGTTGTTAAGCCTAAAAAACATCGTAAATTATCAAAGAAAGGTTTAATAATTATTATCAGTAGTATTGTTTTATTACTTGCGGTGGTAGGAATTATCCTATACTTTTTAGTGTTTAAAAAAGATAAAAAAGAAGAAACACCAAAGGAACCAGAGAAGATAATATTACAAGAAGATAACTATACTTATGAAGATGGTATTCTTAAGATTAAAGATGGTAATAACGAAATTGGTACTTATGATTGCATTGATAAGGATATCAATAAATGTTATGTTGCTTATTTAACTAATGAAGATGATAACGATATGCCAATTTACGAAGATGAGGATGGAAAGGCTATTAATTTACGTAGCTCCGTTTATTTTGGCAAATATGTTTTTATAAATGATGAGAATGTTGTTAAATTATATGATTTGGAGAAAAATGAAGTTCTTGAAAAATACCAACTAATTAAAACTTCAAGCGTTTCATCAAACTATGTAATTGCTAAAGATGAGAATAATAAATATGGAGTTTTAGAATTAACTAGTGATAAAGTTAACACATTATTAAAATTTGAATACGATGATTTATCAATGCAGACTAATAGTGATAAATTTGTTTCTAAGACTACTAAAGGAAGTTATATCATAGATACAAAAGGTGAGAAATTAACGAATCAATTAAAGGGAACAATTAAGAATTTTGATCAACTTCATATTGCATTATATGATAATAATAAATATTCATTATATGATTATAAAGGTACTAAAATATTATCTGATTATGATTTTATAACTTTCTATGACACATTTATTATTTGTATGAAGAATAGTAAAATGTATGTTTTTGATAAAGATTTAAATAAATTAAATATTGATGGTATTTCTATTAATGAAAAAGATTATATAACTAGATATGTATTTGATGAAAATAATAAGTTTAAAGAATCAATCAAACCGTTTGAATTTGAGGCTGGAAAAGGCTTTATTAGGGTTATTGCGAATAAAGGTTTAATTGATCGCACCTTAAGCTCTTTTGAGGCTATTATTAATCAAAGATATGATTATGTTAGTTATTTAGATGGTAAATTATATATTTATAATGATCGTGATAAAACTGATTTAGCATATACTTATATTTGTAATAATCTTAATGATGTTACTAGTGAAGAAGGAAACTATGAAAATTGTTTCGTTGCTAAAAATAGTAATATTGTTAGTGAGTTTGATGATAATTATTACTTACCAATATTCTTCTCAAAATATGTATTTATCAATGATACATCTGATTCAGAGAATCCTAAAATAAATGTTTATGATATAACCAATGGTAAATTAGCTACTTCTAGTGCAGCTAATTATAAAAAAGTTGATTTTAAAAATAGTGATGCTAATATTAAAATCATTGAAAGTGCTAATAATCAAATTATTTATCAAAACTCATTTGGTTATTTTGGCGTAATTAAGCTTGATACTAATGGTATATCTAGTGTTATTAGATCTAATGATTCTACCAATGGTGGTAATACGAAGAAAATTAGTTACTTTAAAAACTATTATTTAGTTGAAAGAGATAGTAATTACTTATATTCTTTAAATGGTGGAGAACCAGTTGCCTCTAGTCAATACCAAATTGTTGATTATTTCGATGGTAAAATGGTTGTTTATAATAATTATTACATGATTTATAACAATGGTAAGATTATATCAAATGACTTTGTTTATGTTAAAACTAATGCTAATTATTTTGTTGGTATAGATAAGAATAATAAATTAAATGTTTATGGTTATTCAAGTAATGAAGGCTTTATTGCAGAAGCATTAACGGTTTTAGTTACCAGTGATTATGCTAAAGCTTACGAGATTGTTGAACTTAAAAAAGATAATGATATTATTGACGGTTATCAAATTAAGATCTATTCAAATGAAAATGATTTTGAATCTTTCTATTACACAACAGATTGGAGTTTGGTTGTATGATATCAAAAAACAAATTTGTTTTGCCTATCATTATTATATTACTTTTATTGACTTTACCTTTAGGTATCTATGGAATGATTACTAAAATGAATGAAGACCATGCTAATTCTAATCCTAATCATTTACATTACTTTAATGGTGCATTATATTATTACAAAGCTAATAATGAACTTATAGGTAGTTATAAATGTCTTTCTAATGATTGTGGAGATGTTATGACCCTTGTTGACGATGAATATCTTTATCGTACAAATGGTAGTACTAATTTAATAGGTAAATTAAATGATACAATGGCACTTATTTATGATGAAAACATTATTAAACTCGTATCAGTAAAAAATAATAGAGTTTTAAGTAATTATAATTCTGCTAAAAATTATGGATATGATAATGCTGCTTTTATAATTTTACAAGATACTGAAGGTAAATATTGTGCTTTTTCACCGAGTGATAATAATTTTGCTCTTGGTTGTGCATATGACTATATCGGTTATTTAGATTCTACAAATACTAAAAATATATTCGCTGTTAGCCAAGATGGTAAATATTATTTAGTTGGACTACCAATTGGTGGTGAAGAGAATCGATTAACCCCTAAGTATAATGATTCAATTGTCTTTTATAATGAATTCTTATTTGTTACAAGAAGAGGAAACACCTTTAATTTATACCGATATGATGGAACCATTGAAAAGAGTAGTTTAAATTTATTCGATTATTACAACGAGTTTATTATCGTAACTGATAACGAAAGTAAATTATTTGTTTATGACCAATACGGCAAAATTGCATTTGAGCCTAGTGATGAAGGACATTATTCATATCGGATAACGGAAAATGGTATTGAGATATTAGAAGATGATGTAGTCACTAATACTTATATTTAAGGAGAAAACATGAATAAAAAAGTTTTATTAATTATAGTTATTTTATTGGTAGCTGCTGCTTGCGTTGGAGGTATTTGGTATTTTAGTAATAAATCACCAAATAACACAACTACAAATACAAAAAAAGAATTAATTGTTCTTGATGAAGAGATTGATGGAACAAGATTTACTTATAATAAAGTAGAAATTGATCCAAATACCAATAAATTAAGATTTTATATTAGTCCCAAAATTGAGGATTATAAGAATTTCGATTTAGAATTATCAATTTATGATGATGAGAATAATATTATTGACAATTATAATATTAGTTTATTTAATTTTGATTCTAGCAAAGGATTTGTAACTATTGATTATAATAAAGATTTAAGTAAAGCAAGTTATTATTCTGTTGATTTGAACATTGGAGCCTTGGTTGGATAATTAATGAAACATAACACTAAAGGATTTACATTAGTTGAATTATTAGCTGTTATAGGTATTTTAGCCGTTGTAGCCATTATTGCAACGGTTTCTTTTAGTGCTATTTCAAAAAGAATTAAGAATGGTCAGTATGAAGCTGTACTGAAGTCTATTAAATCATCCGCAATAGAATATAACTATCAAACTGGAGAAATTGATTTTCATGTTCAAACTTTAATTGATTACGGACTTTTAGGTACTGATGATAATAACAAAGTAATTGTTGATCCCCGAAATAATAAATCCATGAATTGTTTTGAAATATTATTTGAAAATGAAGATAATATTAAGGTAATTGAAAAGTATTCTGAAAATGGTAAATGTCCTCATTTAAGTTTTACATATACTTCATTAGAAGTTGAATATTGTAATGGTGAAGCTTATAATGCTCAAAATTGGAAGAATACAGAGATTTGTATTAAACCAGTTTTACCTTCTGATATTGACCTAACGATGGTTAGTAGTTTTGAATGGAAAAAAGATAGTGATGCTAATTATTTATATAGTACCCCAAGCGGTGAAATAAGGATCAATGCAGGGGAAAATAAACCAATTGATGATATCTACCAAGTATCTGTTACCTTAAAAGACCCGACAATCACAGTATATCCAAAAAAAGTTATTGTTCGAATTGAACAGGATAAACCTCAAATTGAAGTACTAAAAACTAATAATTGCACAGACTCTGGAGTTAAGATTAATGTTAACTATAAAGAAAGCGAATATGGTTCTGGTATCAAGGAAGGATCCCTAGTTATTTATAGTATTAACAATGTTATTGACAGTTTTACATTACCGTATGATTACCGTAATCGCTATAGTAGTTATAATCATGAATTTACTATAAAGGATACTAATAAGTATCAATTAATCGTTACGGATAATGCCGGTAATAGCAATAGTAAAATAATTAATATTAATAATGATTTTCAACCTCAGGTAAACACTATTTATTTATATGATGAAAACAAAAATTTGATAAGTAATGGTAGTACAGTTGCCGATACCTTTATGTTTAAAATTATGACCAATTGGATAAATAAAGATTGTAAAGGCACAATTTACTACTGTATTGATGAAAAAAATACATGTACGCCTGAAACAAAAATAGGTAATAATATAATTACAGAATCTGGTAAAACATCAAGTGGAAAATATTTTATCCGTTATAAGAGCGTAAATTCAGAAGGGTATTCAACAAATGTTGAAAACGTGAATGTTATTATTAGATTAAATGGTGGTGGGGGAAATGAAACCCCAAGTGAAGTTGATATTAAAACACCAACAATAACGCGTTATCAAATTGGAAATATCCAAGATGCAGATAAATCTAAATTATCTAGCCATCGTAATATCTTTTCCCAAGGTTCTAATTTTGTTTCAACTTTAAGTATTAGTGCTAAATCAAAATATTCTTGGATTGTAAAAACTTGTAATAGTAATAATGTGTGTAATAATTCTTTAAAGTATGAGCTTTACCAAAATGGTAAAAAAGGATTTGTTGTTAATATTGATAATAATACAAAGTATTTGTTACTAGGTTTTGAACTTGAGGATGGTAGTACTTCATTAATTAAATATGATACGAGCAATCTAGAACAAAACCCATTTGGCGTTACTACTTATTTTATTAGTTTTAAAACGGAAATATTTAATAATAACATAACAATTAATACCATAAACTATGCTGGCATTAAAGAAATAATCAACGACAGTTGGTATAAATCAAACGTTTTAGCCTTTCTTAATCCAAACCAACATACTAATTTTCGACAAACTAAGTTTATGGTTAAACTTAGTAATAATTCTTACTCTGACCTTGAGGGTAATTATTATATCCTAAATGAAGAGGCTACAGATACCAGTGGAATTAAACTTAGTGCGTATAGTTTTGGCCTTGATTTGGTTACTAATAAATATAAGAATAGTAAAGCATCTTCGGTAACCATTAGAATTGATAAAACACCGCCAACTATTAATTATAACTTTATTTACAATCTTAAAGACCTTGAAAGTGCTTATGCTGTTATGCAATGTTTCCAGCAACAAAATAATACAGTAAAAAGCGGGTCAAGCCCATATAGTTACAAATTTCCAAGACCATATGGATATAAGTATGATTCTTCCGAAAGAGATATTGATAAGGGAACATGTACAAAAAAAGATAATAACAACAATCCAGTCATTAAATATATTCATTATCCGCACAATATTGTTGTTAAAGGAAATACCATCATTGTTCATATTTGTTCACTTACTAATCATATATATAATTATAGTGAACTTGAAGACCCATATTTAATCAAAGAATATAAATTGGATGCGCATGTAGATGCGTTAAGTGGCATAGATTTGAAAAACTCAACTTATGAGCAAATTGGGTATTATGACTATAAAGGTGACAACATGTATAAGGCTGATGGAACTCATGTTAGGTGTAATGCTAGTACTGTTCCATGTGTTAACCAATATGTTTATACGGTAACTGATAATGCATCCAATTCCGCTAGAGGAGTTGAAGTCTTGGTTGTTATTCATAAATACGTTCATGCCGATAATATAGATGAATATTCTAAAGACTATCGATATACGTGTAATATACCAGGTCAGACTAGTAAGATATATATACTAGGTAATAATAGTTCAAAAGAAGGTAGTTGTACTAATGGAACTTGCTTTAATAGTGAATCTGAGCCTAAATATTAAAAAAGATAGTGTACAAACTATCTTTTTTTGTTATAATTATGATGGAGATAATATAATATGGCGACAAATCAAAAGAATAAAAAGGGAAAAAAGGGATTTACATTAGTTGAACTAATTTCTGTTATTGCAATTATTGGAATTATTTCCTCAATTGCGGTTTTAGCGTTTAGTACAATTTCTAAAAGAATTAAAAATGAACAATATGAAGCTATTGTTTTATCGATAAAATCTAGTTCGGGCCATTTTTATGAATCAACATCTTTGAATAAATTCTATGTTCAAACTTTAATTGATTATGGTCTACTTGGTACTGATGATAATTCAAAAACATTAGTTGATCCAAGAAATGATCAAAATATGAATTGCTATATAATTAATATTGATGATACGTCATTTGATTTGGAACCGAGCTCTGACTGTACAAAAGATTTATATGAAGCAACCAGACCAAAGATTGTTAAATGTGGCACTGCTGAAGTTTATGATGATAGTGTTTGGCATAGAGATAGTTCATTATGTTTAACTGCTGATTTACCTCAAGAATTTAAAGACAAAGGTTTAACGATTAAATCTTATCTATGGACTTTCTCTGGTAATGGTAACTTCAGTAGCAATGAAAGTCAATTAAATGTTGATTTATCTAAAGAAGTTATATCTGATGACTACTATAATTTACATATTTTATTATCGGATTCTACAGTTAATGCCACTGATACGCAAGTATATATTAAAAATGATCGTCGAAAACCTACATTAACCGTTTCTGAAGGTGTTAACTGTGGTAAGGGTTCAACCGTTTTATATAATGTTTTAGAACAAGAAGGTGAATCTGGGTTAAGTAGCATTTCTGTTACTGGAAAAAATATTGATTATACCAATAATAATTTAAGTGGGTTATCTTTCAATAATAGCATAACTATTAATGAAAATGCTAATTATAAATTTATTATCAAGGACAAGGCTGGAAATGAATATATCGAAACTAAAGCTTTATCCGGTGAGCCTATTTATCCTGCAGTTTCAATTGTTGTATATGATATGAAGGGTCACATACTTGAAAGTAACACATGGTCTTCTGAAGGTATTAAATTTAAAATTAAAGCTGATTGGGGCAAAAATAAATGCACCGGTACTGTTAAATATTGTATTGATGCTGATGGCGGTAAGTGTGAACCAAACGTGGTTGTATCAAACGGTGAATTGGTTAGTGATTATACTAATAGAAAAGGTGTTTTTTACATCCATTATTTAGCACAAAATATTGATGGTATTTCTACTGATGGTGTATTTGTTGCAAAAGTTGAAGATGGAAAATTATCTTGCGTAGTTAATGGAGAAAGCAATATATGGCATTTTGGTTCAACAAGCATTAAATATGGATGTGAAATATCTTCATCTGAATGTACTGTTGAGGGAGAAAATTCATCGTATGTGACTAGAAATTTTTCAAATACTGGTAGACAGTCCTCAATTCCTTCATACAAAATAATATCTTCTACTGGAACAAGCATGACATGTCCATCTCGAAAAGTAGATACATATATTGATAATGATGAACCTTATTTTTCTTCATTTAATGTTGATGAAATAAATGATAATAAATATCAAGTAAAGGCTACTGCCAAAGACGACGATAGTGGCGTAAAAATAATTAATTTATCTATTAATAACACAGAATATCCTGATTGTGCGCAGACTTATTCTCCTACTGTTGATGGGGTACCTAATCAGAATAATGAGTTTGAACATACCAGAGAATATTCATGCACTGTGGACTTATCTAAAATAAGAAAAAGCGATATATATAGATTTGAAATAAGTGCTGAAGATGGTGTTGGTAATGGTACTGGTGGATCAATTGATGATTCTATATCAAAAGTTATTTCACCACCTAATACACCTGAGTGTACTAATCTTTATGATGATCAATGTAATTCATATTGTGTAACACAATGTAGAGAGGCTAATGGTATTTGCGAATATATTAAGAAAAATGGAATAGATAACAAAGGTTCAATTCCAAAGAGTAGCCTTAAAGAATATGATGTACAAATTAATAGAAGCACCCAAACAACAAGTGAAACCGCATGTAATGCTGTATGCCCGAATACTACTGGTACTAAGATTGTCACCCAGAGTGGAAAAAAATGTAATGGTGAACCGTTTAGCTCATCAAGTTCCAGTAGCTGTTCAATTACTTGTGAGGCCGCTAGTGTAGGGTTGCCAACAATAGAAGGGTATACATATGATCTTTTAGTAACAACATTATCTGATTACACTAAATCTTCTTCATTTAATGTAGTTGTCGAAGGTACCGGGTTCTATTTGCTATCTAAGACTAGCGTTTCAAGTGGAGATGCAACTGTTAAACTTGAGAAGTTAAATGCGACAGGAACTGTATTAAATACGATAACTAAACAAGCCAAGACAGATTATGGTGTTGGTATATTATATAAACATAATGCTGCTGATCAGAAATTAAGAGTTACCATTACGGTTAATAATTCTGATTATTCATTTGAAATAACTGATTTGTCTTATTGCTCGGCATCTGGTAGTAATAATTTTATTAAGATGGATTTATCCATTGTAGGTGATAAGCTTAAGGTTTCTAATATTGGTGTTTTAAAAAACGCTAGTGCGTACTCTGGCATATGGACAAAAAAGAATGTTGTATTATCATTTATACCAGGTACTTATAAATACTATACACATAAAGAATATTCGATTAGGGAGAATGGTGTAACTACTAATACTAATTCGAATTATAAAATTTATACTACGCAAAGTAAAAATAACACGGGTAATAACATTTATGTAAAAGATACAGGCCTAAGTCAAGTTAATGGTCAAACCGTATCAAGTGCTGAATCAAATAAAATTGTCAAAATTGACAAGACAGCACCAGTTATTACAAATCCTATTTCATCATCTAGTTTGGGACAAGAATTAGATGTACTTGCAGTTGGCCAGTGTTATCAAAATGGTAGCACAGATACAGAAAATCATCATAGTAATGTTTGGCCAGGAACCTCTTTCAATTATACTACCCGTAATGTGGCCAATTTCGAATGTGTTGGTGAAGTTGGTAAGTATTATTATCAGCCTAATACTTCTGATCCTATTTTTCAATACGTTCATTATCCAGTAAAAGTTGTCATCCATGATGATACAAGAACAATTGATGCACATTTCTGTCAATTTGCTACAAATTTATCTTATTATCGGACATTCTTTAATTCTACTGGATTTGGTAATGTTCCTTATTCTGATCCATTATCAGGAATAAAAAGAGTTAGTTACACTTATATTGAAGAATACAGTACGTATGAAAGTGGTAAAGATTGGTGCGGTGCTAGAGGAGCGCCTTGCGTTACAATTTATAGTCAAAATGTTACTGATAATGCTAACAATGTACTAGAAGATGGTTATACAGTTAATTTCATTACACATTATTATTACCCATATCATCATTATGAAGTAGATCATGGCCGATCTGGTAATCCATATTACTTTGATTGCCGTAATGTTCAATTTACATCTGGCGTAGTAACTGTAATGGGAAGAAAACTTGTATATGAAAATGGTAATTGGGTAACAAAAAAATCTTGTACCAATGCTGAATGTACTGCTAATCCTTATTGGGGTGAAGCATAAAAAAAGGATAGTTTAAATACTATCTTTTTTTTGTTATAATTATTCTTGGAGATATATATGAAAAAAATTGTATTAATTGATGGTAATAATTTGATGTTTAGAAGTTATTATGCTACGGCTTATTCCGGTAGTATATTAAGAAATAGTGAAGGTTTTCCAACTAATGCTCTATATGGTTTCGTATCAATGATGAATAAAATTATTGAGGAAGAAAAACCAAGTTACATTGCCGTTGCTTTTGATATTGGCAAAAATTTTCGTAAACAAGAATTTGCATTCTATAAAGAAGGTAGACAATCAACACCAGAAGAATTAAAAATGCAAATGCCGGTGGCTAGAGAAATACTTACTTCGATGGGTATTAAATATCTAGAATTAGAACCTTATGAAGCGGATGATATAATTGGAACTTTAGTTAATAAAGTAGCATTAGATAAGGATTTTAATGCGACAATTGTATCGTCAGATAAAGATCTTTTGCAATTAATCAACTTTGAGACGGATATTAAACTATTAAAACAAAGTGGATATATTCGCTATAATGAACAATCTTTCTTTGAGGAATACCAAATTCATCCAATTAATATTATTGATTTGAAAGGATTAATGGGTGATTCTTCGGATAATATTCCTGGGGTTAAAGGTATTGGTGAAAAGACTGCTTTAAAGCTTCTACAACAATATCATACGCTTGAAGGTATATATGATCATATTGATGAAATTAAAGGTAGTACACATGATAAATTAGTAGCGGGTAAAGATGAAGCTTTTATGTCTAAAAGGATTGCTACAATCTACATAGATGTACCACTTGACATTAATCTTGAGGATCTTAAATATAATGGAGCAAATGCTCCTGAGTTAGCAAAAATATATAATAAATTAGGTTTTAAGTCTTTTTTAAATAAAATAAATACTTTGGAGAGTTCTAATGAAGATATATCTTACATTAAAGTTAATGGAGATATTAATATTGTTTTAGACAATGATGTATCCATGTATTTCGAATGTGATGATGAAGTATACACTAATGCCACAGTTATTGGTGCTATAGTTAGTGACAAAAAATATCATTATTACTTTGACAAAGATAATCTATATCGCTTAAATGACACTTTAAAAAATCATCATGTATATACTTATGACTATAAAAAATTTTTGTATTTCCAAAAAGAATTAGAAACTCAAGTTGATGATTTAATGATTGCCTTATATTTGGTTGGTAGAAATGTCAAAGATGATGTAGCATATATTGCTAATGAAGATGGATATATAATTGATAATATCCATAATTTATTAAAAGAAAAAAATGAAGATTCCATTATTAATAATATGCTTAAAAAGTGTTTATATCTTTATGATGTAAAGAATGATGTTTTAGATAAGATTAAAAATGATAATTTAGATAAAGTATATAACGATATTGAAATGCCTTTAATACCTGTTTTATCTTCGATGGAAAAGACTGGTATTATATGTAAAAAAGAAGTACTCAATAATCAAGGAATCGAAATTGAGACTAGGCTTAATAATATAACCGAAATGATATATAACTACGCAGGGATGACATTTAATATTTCTTCACCAAAACAACTTGGAGAGGTGCTCTTTGAGAAAATGGCGTTAGCTAAAGGAAGAAAGAATAAGACTGGATATAAAACCGATGTTGATACTTTGGAGAAACTAAGTGATGCCCATCCAATTATTCCTTTAATATTAGAGTACCGTAATTTAAGTAAATTAAAATCCACTTATATTGAGGGTTTAATCAAGTATATCAAGGATGATAATAAAATTCATAGTATTTTTACGCAGACAATAGCTAGAACTGGAAGACTATCTTCGATTGAACCAAATTTACAAAATATACCGGTTAGGGAAGAACTAGGAAGAAAAATTCGTATGGCTTTTTATCCTGAAAATGATACATTACTAAGTTGTGATTATTCACAAATAGAGCTTAGAATTCTAGCCCATATTGCTAATTGTCCTTTAATGATTGAAACTTTTAAAAATGACGGCGATATTCATACAAAGGTTGCTAGTGATATCAATAGTGTACCAATTGAAGCAGTAACAAAAGAAATGCGTTCTAAAGCTAAATCCGTAATCTTTGGGATTGTTTATGGTATAAGTGGATACGGTTTAATGGAAAACTTACATATCACGAAAATGGAAGCCGACTTCTTTATTAATAAATATTATGAAATGTATCCTGAGGTTAAAAAGTATATGGATAATACTATTATTGAAGCCAACGAAAAAGGGTATGTAACCACATTATTTGGCCGTAAAAGAGTTATTGAGGAATTATCTAATACCAACTTTATGATTAGAAATGCGGGAGAGAGAATTGCCATTAATACACCAATTCAAGGAACTGCAGCTGACATCATTAAGATGGCAATGATAAAAGTATATAATCGTTTTAAAGAATTAAATTTAAAGAGTAAACTAATCCTTCAGGTTCATGATGAATTAATTTTTGATTGTAAGAACGATGAATTAGAGACTGTAAAAAAGGAAGTAAAAAATATTATGGAAAATGTGGTAGAATTAAAAGTGCCGCTTAAAGTTAGCAGCGATACAGGAGATAATTGGTATAATACCAAATAAGGAGTTTTGAAATGGATAAAATTAAGAACAAAAAAATATTGGTTGTTGGTTTATCAAAAAGTGGTTACAACGTAGCCAAACTATTATATGATAAAAATGATATTACAGTAACTGATAAATCCGATGAGGACCAAACTAAAATTGAAGAATTAAATAAGCTAGGTGTTAAATTTATTAAATCAGATCATCAAGAGGATATCTTAGACAATAGTTTTGATTTATTAATAAGAAATCCTGGGGTTGATCCACATAATGCGATTATTGTTAAAGCCAAAGAATTAAAAATACCTGTCCTAAATGATATTGAAGTATCTTATTATTATTTACCAAAGACCGTTAAAATAATAGGTATTACGGGTTCTAATGGTAAAACAACTACTACAACCATGATTTATGAAATTCTAAAGAAAATGGGAGAAAAAGTAATTCTAGGGGGGAATATAGGTTACCCATTATCGGAAATAATTCCCCAAGTTGAGAATGATAGTATATTGGTTTTAGAAATATCTGATCATCAATTATATGATTGTGTTGATTTTAAAACTAATATTTCGGTATTAACGATGTTATGCCCAACCCATCTAGATTTTCATGATAACTATGAAAACTATATAAATGTAAAGAAAAAGATTTTCAATCATCATACAAAAGATGATATCGCTATCATTAATGAGCAAAATGAAGATTCATTAAAAATTACGAAAGACATCAATAGTTCAAAGTTATATTTTAATGGAAAGAATGCATACATTGCAAATGAGGCTATTTATATCAATGGCGATGAAATTATTAAACTAGATGATATTAAGATTAAGGGACATCATAATTATGAGAATATTATGGCTTGTTTATTAGTTATTAATGAATTTGGTATTGATAAAGCCTTAATTAGGGACTATTTTAATAACTTCAAGGGCGTTGAACATCGTTTAGAATATGTAAATACAAAGAATAATGTTACTTATTACAACGATTCTAAAGCAACAAATCCAACAAGTACTTATATCGCTATTAATTCGTTCAAAGGCAATGTTCATTTAATTCTTGGTGGTTTTGAAAGAAAACAAGACTTTAATGAATTAAATGATGTAATTAATAAGGTTAAATGCATATATGCGATTGGCGAGTGTGAACAAAGAGTATTTGATTATGCTAATAGTCAAAACATTGAATGTATTAAATGCCATACTTTGGAAAATGCGATGAACGAAATTGCATTGCATATTAAGGAAAATGATGTTGTCTTATTGTCTCCGGCATCTGCCTCTTGGGACCAATATAAGAGATTTGAAGATCGAGGACAAGAATTTAAAGATTTAGTTAATAGATTATAAGGAATGATATGCCAGAACTAGCTGAAGTAGAAACCGTTCGAAATACTCTAAAAAAGAGCATTTTAGGACGCAAAATCAATCATATTGATATATTTTATCCTAAGATGATAGAAAATGATGAAAAGACCTTTAAAATGGCGTTAGAAGGTTCTTCTTTTGATGATATAAAACGAAGAGGAAAATATTTAATCTTTGAGCTAAAAGATAATTATTTAATATCACATTTAAGAATGGAAGGTAAATTCTTTATTAAGAATATAAATGAACCTAAAGACAAACATGAGCACTTAATATTTTATTTTGATGATTTTACTTTGCGATATCATGATACGAGAAAGTTTGGCCGAATGAAAGTCATTAATAAAAATGAAATCGAAGACTATTTTGCTAAAGTTGGTCCTGATGCTAATGATGAAAATATTAATCCAAAAGATATTTATCAAAAGATTCATTCTAAAAAATTACCAATTAAGGAATTGTTACTTGATCAATCAATAATAGCAGGTTTGGGAAACATATATGTTGATGAAGTATTATATGCAGCGAAAATTAATCCCTTAAGAAGCGGATGTAATATATCTTTATCTGAAGTAAAAGATATTATTTATCATAGTAAACTTATATTAGATAAAGCAATTAATGAAAAGGGTACCACAATCAGAAGTTATACATCCTCATTAGGGGTTTATGGTAACTACCAAAACTTTTTAAAAGTACATACAAAAGCAGGACAAAAATGCTCTTGCGGTGATATAATTAAAAAAATAAGAGTAGGAGGAAGAGGGACATACTACTGTCCTACCTGTCAAAAAAGATGAATAAAGAGATTTGGGTTAGTGTGATATCACTTATTTTCATGACATGTTTTACTATTTTTTCTACGTTACTTTATTTCCAAAAACGTAGCATTCTTAATAATGTCCAAATCTTTGAAGGTGAGTATTCCGATATGGGTTTCGAGTATATTGATAGTCATCTATTAATTGGCACTGATGAATTACAAGATCAAAAACATAATCAAAAAGAAACTTATTCGATAAGACTAGCCGTTAAATATCGTGAAGATAAACCAAGTACAGTTAAAATAGTATTTAATGGTGATTACTTAAATATGGATAATTATAAAGATACAATTATCTATTATGAAGTAATTAATCAATTTAATAGCAAGGTTAAAGAAAAAACTGAATTAAAACTCGAAGATGATAAGATTACTCTTTATAGTGAGCAAATAGAATATTCGAAGATTGACTATATTTATACATTAAACTTTGAAATCTATAATATCTATGATGGGCAAACCGTTCAGGGTTCTAATGAAATAATGTCGAGTTTATCGGCTGATTTAGTATAATTTATTGACTAAAATACTATTTTATACTACAATAAACTTGTAATTTCTAAGGGGTGGACTGACAACCATCCGAATACTTAGAAACGCATACGTGCGATATAAAATTAAGACCAAGAATTAAGGTGGCACCGCGATAATATCGCCCTTATGTTTTCTTGGTTTTTTTATTCAAAAGGAGTATTTATGAATTATGATTTAAATGAAGGATTATTGCAAAGTAATATTCGATTAACGGTATATGATTTAGGAAGAGTTTATAATATCGATTATGCGTTAACTTTTCCCAATGAGCTAACAAGATTCTATTATTATGATAAGGATAAATTAGTTGTTAATTTAAAGGTTGTAAATGATGTAACAATTTCCGAAGGTATATCTTATATTTGCAATGTATTATCAATTATTGGCATCGATCCACTTGTTAATTTAAAAGCAAATGAGACACTTAAAAATTATCTAGATTACTTGGGATTAGATGTGATGTTTAAAAGCTCTAAAAATGTGTCATTTGTGATTACAGATGAAGAAAGTGAATTAGTAACTGGTAAAGTAGATGATGGTTATCTAAAGATGGTAATGGATATTGAAAATGTCAGAGGATTATTAAAACCAAGTTCTAAAGATATTCCTGATGTATGTATTTATGGTAAGAGTGAAGAAGAAAAGTTAAAAGCAAGTATTATAATGCAAGACTTGCGACTAAATAATGTTGTATGTATCTATAAAGATAATCTAGATAAACTAGGTGACTATGATGTTAAACATGTTATTATATTAAATGATAAGGACTTAAATAAAGGATTAATAACGGTTAAAGATCATTTAACAAAAGATGAAAAGAAAGTACCCGAAGATGAAATAGTAGATTATATCTTAGGAATTATATAAAGGAGTTAAATATGGAAAGAATACTAATTAAAAACTTAAAAGAAAACGATACAAGTAATATCAGAGGAATGGTTAACAAAGTAAGAGATACTAAATATATGGTTTTTATTATTGTTAAAGACCGTTCTTCATATATACAGGTATCAGTGGATAAACAAAACGAAGAACTAACTAAAAAAGCTTTAGAAGTAACCGTTGGTTCTGTAGTTTCCTTTACCGGAAAAATGGTTAAAAGCGAATATGTAAAAGATGGTGGTAAAGAATTTTTACCAGACGATATTGAAATTCTTTCAAAAGCTGATGTTTATCCAATCGATGAAAATTCACTTCCAGATATGAAACTAGACTATCGTTGGTTAGATTTAAGAGGTGATAAAAAAGCATTAACTTTTAAAATTCAAAGTGCTATTGTTAAATATTTAAGAGAGTATTTATATCAAAATGATTTTGAAGAAATACATACTCCTAAATTGATTGGAACAGCTTCTGAAAGTGGATCAGAAGTATTTGAAGTTAAATATTTTGATACAAAGGCTTATTTGGCTCAATCTGACCAATTCTATAAACAAATGGCCATTGCCTCTGGGATGGAAAGAGTATTTGAAGTAGGACCTGCTTTTAGAGCAGAAAATTCTAATACTAATCGCCATTGTACTGAATATACTTGCTTTGACGTTGAGTTTGCTTATATTGATTCATATTTTGATGTTATGCATTTGCAAGAAGCAATGCTTACTTATATGCTTAAACATATTAAAGAAGAATATGGCGATATCATTAAAGAAAAGTTTGGTAGAGAAGTAAAAGTTCCTAAAGGACATTTTCCTGTTATTGAACTAAATGAATTATATAAAAAATTAAATGAAAAATATGGATATGTTATTCCTGATCATGACGTTGGAGATTTAAATGCTGAAACAGAAAAATTAGCATGTAAATTTGCAATGGAAGAATATGATTCTGAATTTATCTTTATTATTGGTTACAGCAAAGCTAAAAGACCTTTCTATCATATGCGTGATGGTGAAACTTTATTTGGCTATGACTTACTATTCAACGGTACTGAACTTACCTCTGGTGCTCAAAGAGAGCATCGCTATGATGAATTATTGAAAAACGCAAAAGAAAAAGGTTTAGGAAAAGATGTAGATTTCTATCTTCAATTCTTTAAATATGGATGTCCTCCACATGGTGGATTTGGTATGGGTCTTGAAAGACTTACCATGTTACTTTTAGGAATTGAAAATATTCGTGATGGACAATTTATATATCGTGGACCAAATAGATTATATCCATAGGAAAGGGGAGGAATATGTTTACAAAAGAAATGATTAATGATTATGCAGATAAATTATTAATTGGGTTAACGGAAGAAGAAGTTAACACTCTTTTAGATGAATTTGATGTAATTAAAGATAATATGGAATTAATAGATAAGATACCTAATCTTAAAGACGTTGAACCTCTACATTTTCCATATGACATGACAACTGAAACATTAAGGGAAGATGTTGCCGAAGAATCCCTTACACTTGAAGAAATTGTTCAAAATTGTGATGATACAATCGAAGGTTGTATTGAAGTACCGAAGGTGGTGGGATAATGAAGTATTTAGATAAAGATTTACTTTCTATTCATGAAGCTTTAGTTAAGAAAGAAGTAACGGTTAGTGACCTAATAAAGGAAGCTCATGATAATATTAATGCATCGAATAAAAAATTAAATGCCTTTAATCTAATATTAGATGGAGAAGAAAAGACTGTAACAGATGACATCCTATCCGGTATCCCATATGCCTTAAAGGATAATATATCGACGAAAAACATTAGAACAACTGCTTGTTCGGATACTTTAAAAGATTACATACCGCCATATGATGCAACGGCCTTTATTAATTTAAACAAACATAATGCTGTTTTAATTGGTAAAACCGTTTTAGATGAACTTGCCATGGGTGGAACTGGAACCACTGGAAATAGTGGTGTTACACATAATCCATGGGATTTATCTTGTATGGCTGGTGGGTCATCTTGTGGTAGTGCTGCTTGTGTAGCTGCGGGTATTGTTCCCTATGCCATAGGTAGTGATACAGGCGATTCAATTAGAAAACCGGCAGCTTACTGTGGTATCGTTGGATATAAACCAAGTTATGGCTTAATATCTCGTTATGGATTATTTGCTTTTGCTTCTTCTTTGGACCATGTTGGTTGCTTAACAAGAAGTGTTAAAGATGCGGCCATAGTTGTAGATGCGATGAAGGGTTATGATAAAAATGATATGACTTCGATTAAAGATATGGATGATATCTCTTTATATGAAGGAATTGATGGAAAAGTTAAAGGTAAAAAATTATTTTATATAAAAGAAATTTGTGACAAAAAACTTTATGATAATGAACAAACGCATAGAATATTATCATCATTTGATAAGACTATAGATATTTGTAAGTCACTTGGTATAGAAATAACTGAAGAGTCCATTGATATAAACCTATTAAATGCTATTAAACCAGTATATGATTCCATATCATGTTGTGAAGTTACCTCAAATGATAGTAACTTAACCGGTATCTTATTTGGACACCGTGGTGAAGGAAATGATATTTATGGTGTAATGAAAGATTTTAGAACTAAAAACTTTTGTTCATTAATTAAAAGAAGATTTGTCATTGGATCATATTGTTTGCAAAAAGAAAACCAAGAAAAATATTTCTTAAATGCTAAACGTGTAAGAAGACTACTCGTTGAAAAATTAAATGATTTATTTCAAAAATATGACGGATTAATTTTACCTTGTTCCGGTCATACGGCTCCTAAACTTGAAGGAGCATCCGATAAGATTACACCAAATACGCAAATACTTGAAAATCATATGGCTTTAGGTAATTTTGGTGGATATCCATCAATTACAATACCTAACGACATAATAGATAACATGCCAGTAGGTATTAATATAACTGGTAAATTTAAAGATGATATTAATGTTCTTAATATTGCATATGCAATTGAAGATAAGCTATCCTTTAAAAATATGGTAAAGGAGGTTAAATAATGAAATATCATGTAGTTGTTGGTCTTGAGATGCACTGTGAAATGAATGGAAATTCAAAAGTTTTTTCAACAGCTTCTAATATCTATACCAACGTTGAAAATGCTAATGTTAGACCAATTTGTATTGGCCTTCCTGGAATTTTACCAAATTTAAATCAAGAACCAGTTAATAAAGCCATTATGGCTGCAATGATTTTGCATTGTGATATTCCTGATGTTATGATGTTTGATCGAAAGAATTATTACTATCCAGATCTTCCTAAAGGTTATCAAATAACCCAAAATACTAAACCGGTTGGAGTAAAAGGATATATCGATGTTGAGAAAGATGGTAAAGAATTTAGAGTTACGATTCAAGATATTCATCTAGAGGAAGATGCTGCACAACTTGACCATTTATCTTCTGTATCATTAATTAATTATAATCGAGCAGGAGTTCCACTTTTAGAATGTGTAACCGATCCGTGTATTTATTCTGCAGATGATGCAATCGCTTTTATTGAAACAATGTGTCGTATTTATCAATATACAGGTATTTCTGACGCTGATGTAAGACGTGGTCAAATAAGATGTGATGTTAATGTTAACTTACAAGATGAGAATGGTAAATTTATTACACCGAAAGTTGAAATGAAAAACTTAAATTCACTTGCTAATATCTATGATGCCATTGAGTATGAATATAAAAGACAATCCGAAGCTTACGATTCTGGTAAAGTTAATGAGCTAGAACAGGAAACCAGGAGATTTGATGAAGAAACAGGAACTACTGTTCATATGCGTAGTAAGGTAGATGCAATTGATTATAAATATTTTGTTGAACCGAATATTCCGCCATATATTATTACTGAAGAACTTAAAAATGAGATAAGAAGTAAAATACCAATGTTGGCTTTAGAAAGAAAGAAATTATACTTAGATAGAGATAAATTAGATGAATATGACGCTAATATCTTAATAAAAGATATTAATATAGCTAATTACTATGAAAAGTGTGTAGATATTAAGATTAATCCTAAAACAGCAGTTAATTGGATTAATGGCGTTATTACTGCTTATATTAGTAAGGAAGATATTTCAATTAAAGATTTTTATCTAACACCAGAATTATTAAAACAAATAATTGATAAAATGGATGATGGTACAATATCATCTAAACAAGCAAAGGAAGTATTCTATAAGGCGCTTGAAGAAAAGAAAGAACCTAAAAATTATATATCATCAGAGAATGCCCAAGTATCTGATGAATCATTAATCGAAGGTATTATTGATAATTTAATTAGCAATAATTCAAATTTGGTCGAAGACTATCGTAATGGAAGAAGTAATATATTTGACTTCTTTGTCGGTCAAGTAATGAAGGAAACTAAAGGAAAAGCTAACCCAGTTATTACTAAAGAATTATTGCATCAAAAATTAGATAAATAATAAAAAATGTCAAGTACTTGACATTTTTTTACTGATGTGATATATTATATTCCTGTAAAAAAGAGGGGGTTTTTATGGAAAATATTAAAAATAATGAAGAATTTGATTTTACTTTTACGGTGGAAGAAGAGAAAGAATTTAATCCAGTTTTAAAATACTACAAACAAAAATATGTTAATCAATTAAAAGGAACATTAGAAGACGATTTTGACTTCGTAATGGAAATTCCAACCTTCCCAGTTGATCGTAACTATGTAGTCGGATTTGAGGAAAAAAATAATGTAGTTGAGCCTACTGTGCCGCAAAAGAAAAAGTTACATGATAAATACGAAAAATTAATTAACGCAATTTCTATATCATTAGGTGTTACAATTGCTTCAGCTGGTATGTATTTATTTATTAAATCAGCTCAAGCAACTGCTATGGTTGATGAAGCACATGGTGCAAGAATGGTTGATAATGCTGGTACCGTTATTTATAAGAACGGAGAACCAACGAAGGAAGAATACGAAAAGGCATTTAGAGAATTACTTCATGATGATCTAGAAGCAGTAAAGGAATTCTTTGTAAATGTTGGAGATGTTTTTACACCAAGTCATTAATAATAAGGTTAGACGCTTGTCTAACTTTTTTGTTTAAGAATTGATTTTTTTCTTAAAAAATAATAATATATAGGTAAGGAGGAGAACTTATGAATTATTTTGTTACAACTGGTAATGATGGCGGATTTTTTGAAGCTATGGCTGGACTAAGCGTAATAGTAATCATTCTTATTATTATTGCAATTTTAATTGGCGTTGCTATTGCTGCATTAGTACTTGTTGCTAATTGCAAACTATTCATCAAAGCTGGTGAAAAATGGTGGAAAGGATTAATTCCTTTATACAGCAATTGGGTTGAAACAAGAATAGTTGGTTTAAATTGGTATTGGTTCGCTATTTTATTTGTTTTAGCTGGCCTAACTGCTAATAGTTACATAACTACTTTAAATTCTGATTCACTTATTACTTCAGCTAGTAACTGGGTATGGGCATTTGGCTTATTCTTAGTACATTACAATTATTATTATAATTTAGCTAAGAAATTTGGCAAATCAGTTGCTTTTGGTTTCTGGACAGCTATATTACCAGTAATTTTCCTACCAATTTTAGCTTTCGGTGGTTCTAAATACAATAAAGATGCTAAAGTTGATGAAAATGGTATTTTTGTTATCAAAAAGTAAACAAACATAAAAAAAGTATCTAGATAATCTAGATATTTTTTTTATGTAGTGATAAAATACATATCACTAGCAAAGTTTATGTCAAATTATTGGTATATTATTTTAATTATTAATAATTATTGATATAATATAATTGCCTAGTAAATAGTTTGTCAAATATAAAACCGACTATGATAAATATAAGGGAGACTAATTAATTTACGGTGTTGAATACCTTCTTGTAAGGGATCCTAAAGTAGATTATGTGTCTTACCACCTGCGAAGAGCGGGATTTTATCAATGATGAGCTATACTGGGTTTTTTTGAGGAATAAAATATGGATGAAAGATTATTAAAACTTCTTAATGTAAGTAAATTAAAAAACAAAAACATCCTACTGATTGGAGTAGGTGGAGTTGGCTCTTTTTGTTTTGAAGCTTTAATAAGAAGTGGTATCAAAAAAATCACAATTATTGATTTTGATACTTATGAAGAATCCAATTTAAATAGACAGTTAAATTCTACTATAAATAATATTGGTCAATATAAAGTTGATGTTTTAAAAGAACATGCTTTAGAAATTGATAAAGATATTGATATAACAATTTCTAAAGAAAAATTAAATAGTTCTTCAACAATTGATTTTAAACATTATGATATGGTTATTGATGCTTGTGATAGTATCGATGCCAAAATTAATATTATTACTAATGCAATAAAAAATAACGTTAAAGTTATTTCTTCGATGGGTATTGGAAATCGTATAAATCCTGGCGATTTAAGAGTGCTTCCTTTTAAGAAGGTAAATGGTGATCCTCTAGCTAAAAAATTGCGCTATGAGCTTAAAAAGTGTGGATTTGAAGGTAATTTTATCGTTGTATGTTCTATTGAACAACCAATAAAGTCTAATCCGATTTCTTCATATATGCCAGTTACCTCTTATGCTGGTCTTTTGCTTGCTGATTATACTTTAAAGGAGTTATCCCATGACTAAGATTACTGATATTAAAAATCCCGATTTTATTAAATCATTAGATATACATGGAATGGTCGAACTATCTAAAGAATTAAATACTTATATTTTAAATGAAGTATCTGAAAATGGTGGCCACTTATCATCAAATTTAGGTTCCATTGATTTAACTATTGCCCTTTTAAAAGTATTTGATGCCAATAAAGACATTATAATATTTGATGTTGGCCATCAATGCTATGCCTACAAGATATTAACTGGTAGAGCATCTAAATTTGATACTTTAAGAAAAAAAGATGGAATATCAGGTTTTCAATCAATTAGTGAAAGTAAATACGATCATTATGAGGCAGGGCATTCATCTACCAGTTTATCAGCCGCAACAGGGTTTGCTATTGCTCGTGATTTAGATAAGAAGAATTATAATGTTATATCTGTCATCGGTGATGGTTCTTTTGCTAACGGACTTGCTTATGAAGCATTAAACCATATTGGTAGTATTCCTAATAAACAAATCATTATTTTAAATGATAATCAAATGAGTATTAGTCAAAACGTTGGAGCCATGCATAATTTTTTGGATACTATCCGAGGAGGTAAATCATATAACTTCTTTAAAGAAAAAACAAAAAAAGGTTTAAGAATTTTACCATTAGGTAAATATATTTATAACTTTATTGATCGAATTAAAACATCTTTAAAAAGAGTATATGTCAAACGCGGATCTGTTTTTAATGATTTAGGTCTTGAATATTATGGTCCAATTAATGGTCATGATTTTAATGAATTAATTAAATATTTAAATATAGCGAAAAACGAGAAAAACTCCGTTATACTTCATGTTATTACAAAAAAGGGGATTGGTTACGAACCTGCAGAAAAAGATACTATCGGTAAGTATCATGGTATTGGGCCTTTTGATTTGAAAACTGGTGAATTAAAAAAGACTAATAATTTACCATCTTATTCTGAGGTAATAAGTTCGTATGTATTTAATTACGCCAAAAAAGATCATGATATAATTTGTATAACTCCTGGTATGTGCTATGGAAGTAAATTAGATATCTTCAGAGAGAAATTACCTAAACAATATATTGATGTTGGTATTAATGAAGAACATAGCTTAATACTTGCTAATTCTCTTGCTTTAAGCAAGAAGAAACCTTTTCTATTTATCTATTCAACGTTTCTACAACGTGGATACGATGAACTTGTTCATGACATCGCAAGAATGGATCAAAATATTACGATATGTATTGATCGAGCCGGATTAGTTCCTGGTGATGGTATTTCTCATCAAGGAATCTTTGATATTCCATTTATGATGAGTATTCCGAATATGATTATTACAATGCCTAAAGATAGTAGGGAAGCTAACGATTTAATATATACTTCGATTAATACACCGCATCCATTTGCTATAAGATTTCCAAAAACAAACTTAAAATATGATTATAATAAAGGCACTGAATTAAAAATTGGTTCTTGGGAAACTTTAAAGGCAGGTAATGATTTAACAATAATTACTTATGGTGACTTTGTTACAAGAGCATTAAATGTAGCAAATAAACTGGAAGATGCTGATGTTAGTATTAAAGTAGTTAATGCAAGATTTGTTAAGCCAATTGACCAATCATTATTTAAGGAATTAATGAAAGAAAACAAACCAATTATTGTATATGAAGAAAGTATGGAAATTGGTTCCTTAGGATCATACTTAACGAAAGAAAGTATGAAATATAAGGAATTCAATAATAAAATACATGTTTTAGGTATTCCAGATAAATTTATTAATATTGGTTCTCGTGAAGAATTAATAAGTGATTTACATCTTGATGAGAAATCATTAGAAAGAAACATTATTGAAATTCTGAATATTAAAGACTAGTTATACTTTGAACTGGTCTTTTTTTATGATACAATTAAGTCATAATAGAGGAGTATATGAAAAAAAGTTTTTTAAAATTTATTATTATAATAATATTTATCTTTTCTTTGTCTTCAGTAGAATTTTCTAAAACAAGTTATATTACTAAAGTTCTTAATAGTAAATACTATTCTTCGTTACCAGTCGAAGTTAAAGACTATATTGTTGAATATTATAATTCTACTGGAAAAGTATTAGCAACCGAAGATACAAAAAAAGGAAATGAACCATATATAAATCCAGACTATATATATTATATTTCAAATCCGAGTACAACAAGTTTAGAACCACCTATATTAAATGTTGATATTAACTATCCTTCAGTAGGAAGTTCAGAGCAATTACCATCTAGTTACCTTTCTCCATATATGACTTCTCCTAAAAACCAAAAAAGTACTGACAATTGCTGGGATTTTGCCTTAACATCTGTTTTAGAGTCAAAATTATTACAGGAAGGTTATTATAATAATTCAGTTGAAGAATTAGATTTATCAGAGGGTCAAATAACTTATATCTCCTCAGATCCAATTCAAGCAATAGATATTGGTTATAATCCTTTCTATCACGAATATGCTTTACATCAACTAAATAAAGGAGGTAATGAATATAGGTATGCTTATACTGTTATGGGTGGTATATCTCCAATGTTAGAAAGTGATTGGAATTATGATATTGAATATAACAATCCGCTTCCTCCTTCATTAATATGGAACCTAGACAATAAAATACCATACAAGGTTGAAAAAATGACTTTCTATACTGATAATAATGAAAATCATGATGAATTAATTAATATTATAAAAAGCAAAATTTATCATGATGGCGGAGTAGCAGTAGATATCAATGTTGAAGGGAAGTACAGTTTAGATTATGTGGAAAATGGTCTTTGGTATTGGATCGTATATAGAGATGAAAAAGGTTTAGATGGTACAAATCATGAAATATCCTTAGTAGGTTGGGATGATAATTACTCTAAAAACTTATGTATATCTGATGAAGGAAGGGTATCTAACACAATAATTGATGGAGATACAGAAACTTGTTCATCAGGAACTTTTACAAGTATACATGGTGCATACTTAATTAAAAATTCTTGGGGCCAATTTTCAGGAAGAGGTTATTTAGCATACGATACAGTAAAATCAAGATTTGTAACAATTGATTCAGTATATGAAAAGGACTGGGATAACGTCTATTATTATAATAATATTGATAGTCAATTGATGATAGATGATTATAATGAAGAGTTAGTAAGAATTTCATTTGTGAACAATACATACACAGGGGATGTAGAAATTTATTATAATGATGGTAATGAAGAAACTTTACTTGAAACAATCGAAAATATGCTTCCAGGAGCTCTCTCAGTAGATTTATCAAATCATCATATAGTTTTAAATAAAGACTCTTATTTTAAGGTGAAAGCTGGCAATGATTATCTTGGCAATGATTATTATATATTCACCAAAAATATAACTAATAACGTACAAATATCAATGCAAGATGCCTATTTTAAAAATGATTTAAACTTGTCTACATTAGTAAATAATAATGATACAATAATAGTCTTAAATGGTATTACAAGGAATTTGAAATCAAATGATTTATTGGATTTTAAAATATATGATTCAAATAATATTGAAATCACTAACAAGTTTAATATTTCGAGAAATTACTCAGTTAGTAATAATATAAATGCATTATTAACTTTTCACAACTCGGATGTCGAATTAGGTACATACATTGGAAAAGTTTATTATAATAATGAATTATATAGTACTTTTAATATTGAAATTAATAACTACTATTTAAAGCTAGAAGGTGATGGTACTTACACTAATCCATATGTTATAACCAATGCAATGGGATTAGACATGATAAGACAAAACAAATTAGCTTACTATGTTCTTGATAACGACATTGATATGACATATGATACACAAGATCCAAATGGTTTATTCTATAACGATGGTAAAGGATGGGAACCAATAAAAATTGATGAAGTATGGTGTGTAACACCAAATGATTGCTCTACAAACAACGGCTTTGAAGGTGGTATTGAGGGTAACAACCATAAAATAACCGGTTTATATATCAATAGACCAGATGAAGATGCTGTAGGGCTTATTTCAATGCCATTTCATTTTGATAGTAGTTATTTCTATGTAAGAAATATAGTATTTGAAAATGTAAATATAACTGGAAGAAATTATGTGGGTGCACTTTTTGGTTTCTTATCAGGTTATAGTTTTGAAAGAAGTGCTCACATCAATAATATTTCGGTTATTGGTGGTTCAATAACCGGTAATAATTATGTTGGTGGCATTGCAGGGTTAATAAAAATGGGCTCTTCTAATAATCAAACATATCTCGATAATGTATGGACAGACGTTGAATGCCACTATACTGATTCATACTATAATAGTGCTTCGATAACTGGAAATAACTATGTTGGTGGTATAACTGGATATTTACAATCATTAAATCAAAACCAACGCTCAATAACACATTTAACAAATGTAGTAAATGTAGGAAATGTAACTGGAAATAACTATGTTGGTGGTATAGCGGGTTATTTAAATAATAAGGACGGAGACAAAGTATATCTAGAAAACATTATAAATACTGGTAAAGTATCTGGAAACAATTCATATGCATTATTTAATATTTCAGATGAAGCCTTAAAATCAAAGATATATTTAAATAATATATACTATGTAAAAGGTACACCTTATAATAACGTATCTGATATAAATATATCAAATGTATCAATTAAGAATATTAGTGAATTAACCCAATCATCAACTTATAATAATTGGAACAATTTTAATGATAAATGGAAGATTGAAACGATTGATGGAATATCAAGAATTCCAGTACTTAAGAATCTAACAATACCGTATACATCAATTTCTAATATTGAAATTAATGAAAATAGTACAGACAATATTATTAATTATATTACACCAGACTTTGAAGCAGCACTAAATATGGATATTACGAGTGATGACGAATCAAAAATTATAGTTAATACAAATGGTGGTATAAGTGCATTAAAAGATGGAATAAGTACACTTACAGTTACTAGTTATTATGATGGATATGTAAATGATATAACAGTAACAATTAATAATGTTCCATCGAAAACTATTACATATAATTCTAATAATTCTGCTAATGAAACGATTAATCAAAGTATATTGGTAGGAATTACAGCAAACTTAAATAATAATATATTTACGTATGAAGGTTACACATTTAATGGATGGAATACTAAAGCTGATGGATCTGGTACTGGTTATGCTGATGGACAAGAAGTTACATTAGAAAATGACTTAGTATTATATGCTCAATGGATTGAAGACTATTCTTATCACATAAATACCTATACAGAAGATCAAACGAGTGAATATATTATGAATATTCCTGCTAATACCTCAGTATCACAATATACGAGCAACTTTGATTTAAATGATGGTTATACTATGGAAATGGAATACAAAACTTATAATTCTATTAATATAGTTTACACAGGTAGTAAAACAAGAATCTATAAGAATTTAGCACTATTTAGAACATTAATAAATATAGTTAAAGGTGATTCAAATGGAGATGGGCTTATTAACTCAGGAGATTTACTAAAAGTAAGACAACATTTAATAGGCACTAATACGCTTCTAAATGAATATGCTAAAGCATCTGATTTAAATGGTGATAATCAGATTAATTCTGGAGATTTGCTAAAAGTAAGACAATATCTATTAGGAATTATTCAATTATAGTAAGGAGGATAAATGAAAAAAATATTTATAAAATTATTATTACTAAGCTCAATCTTTATTTTTACTTTAACTGTTAATGCAGCATCTGGTTCACTAAGTGTCAGTAAAACATCCGTTGAAAATGGTAGCACATTTGCTGTTACGGTTAATTTAAATGGAGTAGCAGCATGGAATGTTCATGTTAATTCTGAAGGACCCGTTACTGGTTGTACCATTGCTCAAGCTGATGCAACAAGCGATGCCTTAAACGCTAATAAATCATTTAAGGCTACATGTACAACAACTGGTGAAGGCACAGTTACAGTTACATTAACTGGTGATGCAACTTCAGAAGATGGAAACACAATCAATTTATCCGGTTCGAAAACTGTTACTGTTGTAGCTAAAACAGAGAAGCCAGTAGATAATACTACCACTAATACAAATACCACTACAGATAAATCTACTAATAATAACTTAAGCTCACTTACAATTGATGGATATACAGTAAACAAAGAAGACGATAACAATTATACATTAACTGTTGATTTTGAGGCAGATTCAATAAATATCAAAGCTGTTCCTGAATTTTCTAAAAGTACAATTACTGGAACTGGGTTACATCAACTTGAAGTTGGAGAAAATATAATTGAGATAAAAGTAACTAGTGAATCTGGGGCTGAAAAAATAATATATGTAAAAGTTACCAGAAAGCCCAAAACTGAAGAAACAATTCCTACACCAATTGAAACAAATACGCAAGATAAAGAAAACCAATCATCATTTAACATTATTACCCATTTAATAGCATTAATAATTGGTATTGGAATTGGTTTTGGTTTAAGTTTTGTTATAAAAAACATTAAAAAAGTTCATTCTTAATTGAATGAACTTTTTTTTATAATTAGTTACTCTTTATTTATTAAATAATCTACTAAATCTTCAGGTTTTTTGGTACCATCGACAATATCATTGATTAAATAAAACAAATCAATATGAATATGATGTCTTGCGTTTAGATTAATTATAGCTTTTAAAGTATTATAACCTTCGACAGTTGTATTTGCTAAGTATTCATCAATCTGTTTTTTATCTTTAGCACTTCCTATAACATAACCAAATGAATAATTACGGCTCTTTTTAGACATACACGTCATAAGTAAATCACCAACGCCAGCGAATGATAGAATTGTTTTAGGATTACCGCCAAGATATTTAATCATTTTCTTAATTTCATGTAATGATTCATTAATAAGAAAAGCAGTTGTACTTTCTGAATAACCAAGTCCAGATAAGATACCCGATGCAATAGCAACAACATTTTTAACGCTACCACATAATTGAACACCTAACATATTACGAGATTTTCTAAGTTTTAATCGATCGTTACTTAATAAATTATTAAAGATATGATAGGTTGTATAATTAGTGGATGCTATTGCTAAAGCTACAGGATCATTATGAATCATATCGATAGCAAATGTAGGACCGGAAATAACCGCGATATTTTTGGCTTTTAAAGTGTTTTTTACGACGACAGACAAAGGATTACATGTTTCTTCGTCTAAACCCTTGGTTGCAATGCAAATAGGCGTTTTGGGGTCTAAAAAGGGTTTTAATTCTTCAGCCATTTTAGATACATATTTTGATGAACACGAGATAATAACGGCATCTGCATTATTAACAGCCATACTAAGATTATCAGTTAAGGTAATATTTTTTTCCATTTGGTAATCTTCGAGTACTGATTTAAGATTCTTTGTCTTTTTCCATTCTTCTAGTTTTGTTTCTGATTCTGTCCACATGGTGATATCATGATGATTTTTGGCTACATTATGGGCTAGGGCAAGTCCATAGGCACCAGTTCCGATAAATGTTACTTTCATTTTTTGTTTTTCCTTTCGTTATGTACTTTATTTAAATTTATTTCAATGTTATTTTTTCCTGGTATATAGTATTTATGATTCTTAATATTATCAGGAAGATATTGTTGTTCAACCCAATTATTAGGGAAATTATGAGGATATTTATAGTTTGGATTACCATTCTTAATATGATTAGGTATTTTACCAGCTAGGCCCATATTTATATCATTTAAAGCTCGGTCAAGAGCACATATAGTGCTGTTACTTTTTGGAGATAGAGCCATTTCGATAACTATATTAGCAAGTGGTATGCGAGCCTCCGGTAAGCCAACTCTTTCAGCAGCATTAATCGCACTATCAACTCTTGGTCCAATACCAGGATTTGCTAAACCAATATCCTCATAAGCAATAACAGATAATCTTCGTTCAATAGAATCTAAATCCTCGGATGCTAATAATCGTGCTAAATAATAAACAGCGGCATCAGGATCAGAACCTCTGATGGATTTTTGCAAGGCAGATAACATGTCAAAGTAAGCATCCTCATTATTATCGGCATAGATATTAGGTTTATTAATAATTTCCTTTAAGTAATCTAAAGTAATATTTTTATCACTAGATGAATAATAGGCAAGTTCTAAAGTGTTTATTGCGCACCGCATATCACCACAAGCTAGAGATGCAATATATTTAATAGCATCTGATTTAATTTTAATATTATCAAGGTATTTACATGCATTTTTGATTCCTTTAGCAATATCATCAATAGTTAGTTCTTTAAGTTCAAATATTTGTAGACGACTTCGAATTGCTGGATTAACTTTTTGGTAAGGGTTAGATGTGGTAAGACCAATTAAAATAATGGTACCATTTTCTAAATACGGTAATAATAAATCTTGCTTATCTTTATTCATACGATGAATTTCATCAATAACTATAATAGAATTAGGGTTCATCTTTGATTCGTTAATTGCCATTTGAAAATCATCTTTGTTATTCATAGTGGCATTCAAAAAAATAGCATTTACTTTTAGTTCGTTTGCTATGACATGGGCAAGAGTCGTTTTACCTGTACCAGGCCGACCATATAAAATCATTGAAAAGATTTTTTTATTATTAATTAAATTATAAAGTACTTTGCCTTTACCAATTAAATGTTCTTGTCCGATAACCTCAGATAGTTTTTTAGGTCTCAATTCATCTGCTAAAATATTCATATTTCCTCTAAAAATATTATATCATAACACTATATATTTGACTAATTATTTAGACTTTGTTAGAATAGGTAAGCAAGAGGTGGGAAAATGGAATATTTAAGACAATATTTTAAGGATGATCTATTAAAAGGTTATCAATTAAAGTTTGGAAAAAAGTTCCCTAATAATAAATTAGTATTTACATCAATTAATCGAGACGACTTTAGCGTTCTAAATAAAGAAACAGAATTGTATGTTCAAAATTTTAGTAATAATTCTGTTGATTGTTTTTACTTTGATTCACCAAATCCTGATGAAGTATTTACACATTATAATTTAAAAGTTGAGGGCGGTACCTTATATTTTGTAAGTACAATCTATACATATAAAGATGATCATTCTATTATTAATTCATTAGGAGCTAAAATAGTACCTGAAAGAGGAGTTTGTGTAAATGTTCAAGTATTTGCTCCAGAAAAGACCTTATGTTACTCACCTATGAAATCATTAGTGAATATTTTAAATACCCAAACAAGAATATTGGATTTCAAAGATTCTGGCGATATAATTATTGATTCACAAAATCCTTATTATTCAATTGTAAAAAATGAATCCAATTTAAGAGATAAATTAAATGATTCTAAAACTCGTAATCGTTAAAGTTTACGAGTTTTTATATTTTTGATATAATTATCGTATGAATAAATATATAGAAAAATATCTAGATTATTTGAAGTATGAACGAAAATTGTCCAATAATACATATAGTTCTTATCGTGATAATTTAAAGAAATTTGAAGAATATTTTCAAGGCAAGAATATTTTGATTTTATCAAGCGATGAAGTTAGAGAATTTCTTTATCAAGATGAAATCAAGGCCCGTACAAGAGCTCATTACTTAACTGTAATTAATTCTTTTTATAATTATTTAGTTGCCGAAGATATTATATTAAATGTTCCAACTCAAACAATTAAGTTACCTAAATTAGAAAAGAAATTACCTGAATACCTAACAATTGAGGAGGTAGATAAACTCTTTAATATTATACCTACAAAACCAAATGACTATCGGAATATTGCAATGCTAGAAACGATATATGCAACGGGGATGCGGGTTTCTGAATTGGTAAACCTAAAAATTAGTGATATCGATTTTAATGAAGGTATCATTAGAGTTCTAGGAAAGGGTAGTAAGGAAAGAATAGTACCCATCAATAGAACTGCTGAAAGTGCTCTAAAAGAATATATCCATGAACAAAGAAATTATCTTTTAAAATTAAATGATAGTGAATACGTTTTTATAAATAGTTTTGGTAAAAAAATATCTAGGCAGGGATTCTTTAAGATAATTAAAGCTTTATGTAAGGAAAACGGGATAAATAAAAATGTATCACCACATACCTTAAGACATTCATTTGCTACTCATCTACTAAATAATGGTGCTGATTTAAGAATTATTCAGGAATTATTAGGTCATAGTCAGTTAACAACAACACAGATTTATTCTCATTTATCCAATCAAAAGTTAAAAGAAGATTATGAAAATCATCCAAGATATTAAAAATGGAAGAGGTTATCTTCCATTTTATTTTGTTCCTGATTTAGAACGAGCATTACTACGTGCAGTATTTTTTGATCTAGTATGACATCTAGAAGTACTTTTAGCACGCGAAGTACTTTTTGCTTTATTCATATGTCCTCCTAATGCTAGTATGATAACTATTTTAAATATTATGATGGTAATTAATGGGAATAATCATATATTTTATTATGAATATAACCAGTGCGTTAATTATTTCAACATTAGCCGGATTATCCACGATGATAGGTGGCATTATTGCCTTATTTACTAAAACCAATAATAAATACTTATCGGCGTTTCTTTCATATTCAATGATTATAATGATAGGGGTATCTTTATTTGATCTAATCCCGAACGGCCTGCCAATTATATACGATTATTATCATTTTTTTACTATCTTTATTGTTTTTATTCTACTAATTATTAGTCTTATCATAATTAAAATTATTAATTCAGTAAATATAAAGGAGAAGGGGAGTTTATATAAATTAGGGTTAATATCGATGATTATCCTAATGATTCATAACTTTCCAGAAGGAATCATTACCTTTCTAACGTCTATTAATGACTATAAGATAGGTATTAAATTAGCTATTGCAATTGCTATCCATAACATCCCGGAAGGTATAACTATAGCAATGCCAATATATCATGCAACTCATAATAAAATGAAAGCCTTGAAAAAAACACTCTTATCTTCAGTTGCCGAACCTTTAGGGGCAATAATAGCATACATCTTCCTTAAGGATTATGTTACTAAGTTATCGCTCGCAATTATCCTTATTTTAATAGCAGGATTAATGATTAACCTTTCCATAGATGAAATAGTTCCAGAAATCAAACAGTATTATCATAAAAAAAGTATCATTATCGGTATTATTCTTGGATTATTAACCATTATTATAGGTATATCCATCGTGTAGAGAAGGGGAAGAAAGCATTTTATATAAAATAATAAAAATATAATGATCATTTCAGATACTATACAATTGTTTGATAAAGATAATCATTTTATATAGTTAAATATTTAAAGTTAAATATTTATAATTTATTATATATAAATTAAGACAAATAAAAAGATGCTAAGTAGAGTATTCTTTAATTGTGTATCAAATTTCTTTCCGAAGATTAAGTTAACATAATATACATTATGCGAACTATAATATCATCATAAATATTGGCCATAAATAGCCTTATTCTAACATAACCCCTCTTTTGTTTTATTTGCTAAATCATCTCAATAATATGAAATTAAATTTCTAATTTTTGAACAATTATTTTTATAACCTTATTAATATATTTTATAAGGATAATTATTTATAACCTTATTATATTTATAAATAAGGATTATACGCGCATTATAACCTTATTAATATATATTATAAGGATATATACGTATATGCGCGTATATGCATAAAAAAGGGGGAGTATATCCCCTCTTTTAATATTAGAATTTACGAGATTCAATCTCCGCCATTTTTTCAAACAACTCTGCAGCGTTTGCTTCGTTTACACTATCGTAACCAAGTTCATGTAATGCTTGAACCTTGATTGTATTTAATTGTTCTGTACGGCTTAATTTTTCTTCTTTCTTTTGTTCAATTTCAGCTACAAAACGGCGTCTTGAATCAGCTACTTTACTCTTAGACGCTCCCCCATTGTTGTATAGGGTAAGTCCAGAATATAAAATACCTTCGAAAATAAATTGACGATCAGCATCATAAGCAAATTCATCAGCATCAATAAATCCATTGGATTTTGCCATATAGGCTAATATATATCTTATCTCAGGAATATTACTCATTGATTGAAGCATATAGTATAAATACCTAACAGTTGCATTATTAGTAAATCCACCCTCGATTAAACGATCTTTAAGAAGATATACGATGTCAGAAAGAAGTACCTTCCCTTCCTTATCTACGCCAGTTAAATCAAAATTACTGTCGATATTCTCATCCTTTTTAATATTAGCATTTAATCTTTTTTCAACGCCTAGTAAATATTCAGTACTAATTTTAATACCTAGTATTGTATCATCATCACCATCAGTAATATCTAATAATTGTAATAACAATATCTTCTTTTCTTTAGGCCATTTATCTAGTGAATCAAGAGTTAAGTAGTTATAAACCATTTGTCTTGATACCCCTAAATATTTTGCTAATTTTACTTTTGAAATTCCAAGTTCTTGTAAAAGATCATTTAATGTTTTCATAATACCTCTTAACTTTCTTTACATCTATATTATAGCTTAGTTAACATTTTATTGTCAAATAAATTATATACTTCCCTACTTGTTTTCTAGCTTAACGCTAACAAGTTTAGATACACCACTTTCTTGGATAGTAATTCCATAAAGCGTGTCTGCGTACTCCATCATCTTCTTTTTATGTGTAATTAGGATAAATTGACTTTGTTTTTTCATATTACTTAGGTAATCACCAAACATATTGACGTTCTCTTCATCTAGAGCTGCTTCAGCTTCATCTAGAACCACAAAAGGAGCCGGTTTAACATTTAAAATAGCAAAGATTAAACAAATAGCTGTTAGAGCTTTTTCGCCACCAGATAAGGCCGTTATTGAGTTTAATTTTTTTCCTGGAGGTACTGCTAATATATTAATATTAGTATTTAATAAATCGTTTTCATCAGATAGTTTTAGAAGCCCATTACCACCTTTAAACATAACTCTAAATACATTGCTAAACTCCTTAGAAATCTTATCAAATGTTTCTTTAAAACGTTTAATCATAATTTCATCCATTTCAGCGATTACATTTAATAGTTCATTAGAAGATGTCTCAAGATCATTCTTTTGTTTATCTAAGAAATTATAACGTTTAGATAAACGATCATATTCAGCGATACTACCAATATTTACATCGCCAAAACTCTTAAGTTCACTACGTAATTTGTTTACCCTACTTCTTGAAGCATTAGTATCAATGTTCAAATCATAGTTATTTACAGCATAATCATAGGAAATATTATAGTCATTAGTTAAAGATGCAATATTATTATCGATTTTAATCTCCAGTTTAGCAATTTCCACATCATTATCCTTGATGGCATTTTCTAGACGATGAAATTCCTTATTACCATTATCAAATTCTTTTTCTTCATTTTCAATCTCATCATTGATTTCAAATTTGCGAGATTGAATATTTCTTAATTCATTTTCCTTGATTTCTTTTTCTTTGGTAGCTTTAGAAATATCTTCCATTAATTTACCAATGGTTTCATCTAAACTACCCTCTTTTAAGTTACCTAAATTTTTAATATCGGTATTGGTTGTATCGATCTTTTCTTTATATTCAATCAAAGACCATTCTTTTCCTTCAACAAGAAGCCTTAAATCAACGATTTTTTTATTAAGTTCAGCATTTTTAAGGGTTATTTTTTCATAATCTTTTTCCGCATTAGATAGGACAAAAGAAATACTTTCTTTCCTTTCTAATAGTTCATTTAATTCATTTTTTAAATTAATAATTAGACTCTTATTGTCTTTATATTGATTTGTTCCACCAGAAATAGAACCGCCTGGGAAAAGAACCTCCCCTTCTAAGGAAACTATTTTAAAACGATAATTGATATTCTTCGCTATTTTAAACATTGAATCCATATCTTCAGCAATAATTACATTACCTAATTGGTTTTCAATAATACCTCGGTATTTATCATCAAATGATATTAAATCTGAAGCAATGCCGATGTATCCTGGATTATTTTTTATATCCTCAATTGTAATTGCATCAATTTTACGAGATTTAATAGTATCAATTGGAAAGAAAGTTGCTTTACCTACATTATTATCTTTAAGATAATTAATAGCTTTCTTAGCATCATTTAAAGTATCTACGATTATGAAATTAGCTGATAAGCCCAAAGCAGCTGAAATGGCTGTAAAATGAGATTCATTGATATCAATTACACTCTTAATTGTTCCATGAATACCAGTTAATCTCGGATTATGGATTACTGAAGATACACTCTTTGGCAAATAAGCATTATTTTCGGCGTTATTATTTTCAATTTCTATTTTATTTTGTAATTCCAAAATTCTTTTAGAAACATTATTTAATTCATTATTATAATTAGAGATATTTATCTTTTCTTTTAATTCAATATCAGATGACGTATTATATTCTGTAATGTAGTTTTGTAAATCAGCTTTTAAAGATTTGATTTCATTTTCTAAAACATCTTTTTTTCGCTCAAGATCTAGTTTTTGTTCATTTAAATTAATAAGGTTAGCATCAAGACTTTTTTTATCAACATTTAAATTCATTCTCTCCGTATTAATTTGTTTTTGGCTATTTAAAGAAGCAATTTGATTATTTAGATCTACAATTTCATTACCTAAAGTATTAATAGAATCATCCATTTTTAGAATTTCAAGTTTTAACTTTTCAAGTTTTTCTGGTTTTTCTAATGGAATATCATTTAATCTCTTGGTATAGTCTTCATTCTTTTGTTTTAAACTACTTAATTTCTCATTAAAAGAAGTTATCTCCGATGCTAATAAAGATATTTCAATGCTTTCTAAATCTTTTTTTACTTCAACATAACGAGATGCTGCTTCCTTTTGTTCTTTTAAGGGTTCTAAAGTAGTATTTAGCTCATTAATAATTAAATTAATTCTTGTAAGATTTTCCTTAGTACCTTCAAGTTTCTTAAGACTTTCCTCTTTACGTTTTTTATATTTTAATACACCTGCAGCACTTTCAAATAGATTTCTTCTTTCAGATGATTTATTCTCAACTAACGCAGCAATATTTCCTTGAGTAATAATATTAAATTTGGAAGCAACGTCTATAAATAAATCTGTAACATCTTTTAACCTCACCCGAGCATCATTAATAAAATATTCATTTTCCCCTGTTTTATAGATAACTCTTTTTATTTCAACTTCTTTAAAGTCTGTATTTAATGCATGATCTTCATTATTAAAGGTAATGGCTACACTAGCCTTTTTAGCTCCTTCACGGGTTTTAGAACCCATAAAAATAACATCGCTCATTGCGCTATCGCCGCGAAGTGTTTTTACGCTTTGTTCACCAAGACACCACAAAATAGCATCAACGATATTACTTTTTCCACTACCATTTGGGCCAACTATACATGATATTTGACCATCAGATAAATCAAATTCAACCTTATCGGCAAACGACTTAAAACCTTGTGCTTTAATACTCTTTATGTACATAACTACCTTGCACTTTTCTTAATGGCTTCACAAGCCGCATTTTGCTCAGCTTCCTTTTTAGAATGACCTTCACCAGTTCCTAAAATAATACCATCAACAACAACATTAACAATAAAAGTCATATTATGAGCTTCGCCATATGAATCAACAAGGATGTATTCGAGTGATTTTTTATCAGTTTGGACCATTTCTTGAAGAATTGTTTTATAGTCACTAAATAATTGATCATTCTTTTCAATATGAGGTACAATTACTTCATTAAAAAATAAACGACATTTATCAAGACCACATTCTATAAAAATAACAGCTAGTGTTGCTTCAAAAACATCGGCAATAATCGTATCATTAATGTTATTTAAAAGACCATTGCCCACTTTGATTTGCTTATCTAAACCAATTGATCTGGCGTATAACGCTAAAGCATTTTCGCAAACAAAAGAAGAACGTTTTTTGCTCATTTCGCCCTCTTTTAAATTAGTTTTAAGATATAAATATTCACTAGTTAAAAGTTCTAATACTGCGTCCCCTAGATATTCTAATCTTTCATAGCTTTCACCTTTATGTTCATTAGCATAAGAGGTATGAGTTAAAGCCGCATTAAATAATTTTTCATCACTAAAATGAATATCTAATTTGTTAAATATGTCCATTTTTTTCACCCATCTTTGACTATTAATTAGTATATCATAAAGGACTCTTTTTGTAAAACTTTATGGCTTATATATGGGAAATTTTTAGTTTTAATAAAAAATTTAAATGTAATATTATGACTAATAATTCAGACTTTATTGTAAAAACAGTTATTTTATAGTAAAATTATTATTACCGGTGATTTTATGAAGAAGATTATTATATATCTTATAAGAGGATACCAAGTTATCCCTTTTATTGGGCATAAAATGTGCCGTTTTACACCTACTTGTAGTGAGTATATGATTCAATCTATTGAAAGATTTGGCGTTATAAAAGGTATAAAACTAGGTTTAAAAAGATTAGCTAGATGTCATCCATATGGTAAATTTGGCTATGATCCAGTTCCTAGTAAGGAGGAGTATTTTGAAAATCGTTAAATTATTCGTAGGAATAATAATTATTAATTTAGTGTGCATGGCTTGTTCTATTAATGGTGAAGACCTTGAAGGAGCTACTATATATACAACTATTTATCCAATTAATTATGTAACTAATTATTTATATTCTGAATATGGCACTATATCCAGTATTTATCCGGTAGATAGTGATCCTAATACTTACAAATTAAATGATAAACAATATAAAACTTATTCTAAAGGTGATTTATTTATCTATAATGGACTTACTAGTGAAAAAGAAATTGCTAAGGAATTATTGAATAATAATAATGATCTATTAATTATTGATGTAGCATATGGTTTAAACGATGAGAATATTGATGAAGAACTTTGGATTAATCCTAATAACTTTTTAATTGTAGCTAAGAACATTAAAAACAGTCTTGAAGAAAACATAAAAAGTAAATTTATTATTGAATCCATTGATAAAAAATATGCTGATTTTGAAGAAAGAATATCATTAATTGATGCTAGATTACACAACTTATCTAAAAAAGCCGCTGATAAAAACCGTGTAATCGTTATATCTGATAAAACCTATTCATTTTTAACAAATTATGGTTTTACAATCATTGATTTATCAGATGAGAACATTGATAAAAACAATCGAATGACAAATATTTCAAATAACTTTAAAACAGGTAGATATAAATACATTTTAGCAACCGAAGACACAAAAGAAAGTGAAATTGTTTCATCTATCAAAGGAACGGTATTATCAATCAAAGATTTCAATGGTATTGATGAAAAAGATTATTTTAACTATATGACTGATTTTATTGACCAAATAGAAACTATTGTATCTTAATTGACAATTATAGAGGATTTTAGTAAAATAAAGTTACTTGGTATGGAGTAGTACTCAAGAGGCTGAAGAGGCGCCCCTGCTAAGGGTGTAGACCGGGTAACTGGTGCGAGAGTTCAAATCTCTCCTGCTCCGCCATTAGTAAATTAAAAGAACTATCAATTGATAGTTCTTTTTTTATGAAATTTGACTTTTTTTCATAATAATGATAGAATACACCCTCAAGAAAAGGGGTTTTAATATGAAATTAAGAAAACTAGATGCGGATACAGCTATACCACTTACCATTCTAGAATTCATAGCAGGATTTTATTGTCCTCAATTTTTTATTATTGCTTTTATTAATTTAGTTTTTTTAATTGTAGCATTTCTTAAAAAGGTACGCGAAGATACGGGACTTTCATATAATGAAATTATTAAATATACACCAAAGGCACTTAATCATAAATATGCACTAGAAAAAGATTTATTAGAAGGTAAGTTTGGTAAATTAAATAAAGATAATACTGAGTTTATAACTTCAAAGAAGGCAAAATCAAAAACAATTGATAAAGAATCTAGTAATTCAGCAAAAAGAAAGTCAAAAGCAGTTGATAAAGATTTTAACCAATTTATTACTTATTTACTGTTTTTTATAGCAATTATTATAGTTTTGGGTACTTCATTATACTTTATGACAATCTAAAAAATAATTATCATTTGATAATTATTTTTTAGTATTTATCAATATATTTTGTATCTTCATATCCTTTAATTTTTAATAAAGATACAAATCGATCTAATATTTTTTTATTCAAGGACTTAAAACCTTTTGTTTTACCAAGTATTCTAACAATTTTAGGGCTGATTGCATAGTAGGTTCTAATAAATATTCTGCCTAGTAAATATTTATCTAAAAAATTATCTCTAAATCTTCTTAAAACCCACACTTCCGGGCAGTCATATGAGCCATATACACAGGTCGCAACATAACAAGCACTAGTAGATACTTTTTCAAATTCAGGATTAATTTTAATTATTTTTTCATTAATCCTCTCAATTAAATCTTTATCTCTGCAATATAAATCAAAACATTTATCGTAATACTCTTCAGCATGTATTTTATCATCTTGAATTACAAACAAATCGCCAATTTTTTCATAAATTTCCCCAAATTTTTTCTCATGAAGCTCGAAATTAATACCTCTTATTTGCGGATTATAACTACCTATCCAATGGTTTCTTAATGCATCAAGGGATTGTCCTATTTGATTATAACATTCGTTTTTCTCAGCATTAGACATCTTACTAATTTTAATTAAATTAAAAACGATAGATAAATTATTTATAATCTTATCACAAGCTTTATCAAATGAAGATAACTCCTTATCTTGATTATAATAATCATAACAATTGTAGTATACATTATAATATTGGGCCTCCCAATTATTGGGATCCATCAAAAGTACCTCATCATAGTATTTTTTCGCTTGATCATTGTCGTTAGTGTCCTTTGATCTTCTTGCTAAAATTAATAAATTATTTAAATCTTTTTCTTTGTTAATCTCAAATTTTCCCTCAACTTTAAGACGGTCACTACGAATGTTTTGTACCTTTGTACCGCAATATTTACAAAAGCCGTATTCTTGATTATCGTCCAAATCAACTTCGCCATGACACTGAGGGCATCTTAATGCTTCTAAAGCCATTTTATACTCCTTAATATACATATTCATTATAACAATAAAAAAAGAGTATTACTACTCTTTTATTTTTAAATGGTGACCCGTACGGGATTTGAACCCATGTATCCATGCGTGAAAGGCATGTGTGTTAAACCACTTCACCAACGGGCCATAAATAATGGTGGGACTGGGGGGACTTGAACCTCCGACCTCACGCTTATCAGGCGTGCGCTCTAACCAGCTGAGCTACAATCCCAATTATCGGATGTCCTAATAATTTTAACTTATTTTATAATTAAAATCAATATTTTTTTATAATTTAAATGGTGGACCCTTAGGGATTCGAACCCTAGACCCACTGATTAAGAGTCAGTTGCTCTACCAGCTGAGCTAAGGGTCCAACACAAATTACTTAATTAGTATAGCACATTTTTAAGAAAAATAAAGAAAAAAGTACATTTTTCTTTATTTATTTACAAATATTTAATATATATATTATAATATTTATGGTGATTTTATGAAAATTAAATACTATCGTTTATCAAAAGAAGAAAGAAAAGAATACCGTGATAAGTTCTTTAAAACAAAGAATGGTAAGCGTGTAAATAAGTATTCAATAATATCTTATGTATGTAGCATTTTATTATTATTACTAGGTATTTACTATATTTTAGATACATATTTTAATAA
>JAEEGL011646051.1_pt1 | contig 57938 bp, 71 predicted proteins | sample 9134231 | NCBI WGS metagenome assembly JAEEGL01 (sample SAMN16246548, study PRJNA631951) | gut metagenome | biome: gut microbiome; feature: rumen; material: fiber-attached | host: Bos | place: Iran: Karaj | collected 2018-10
CATAGCCCAGGCGAAGTGTATCATCGTGTCCATGAGGATTCCGATGATGACCAAGCCCTCGTAGATTAGAATCTTGGTAAGGCTCCGCGAGGCGGCATAGCTCGTTCGCTCGTCACCCCGAAGCTTGGCCTTACGCCATCCACTGATGAAGTCCACACCGATAGCTGCTACCACTATCAGCATCACGATCACGGCAAGCATATACATTATGCCCATGCCTTCAAAAATCAATTCTTTCATAGCCTTACATTTTAATATAAATCCTTTCAATCTCCATTATAAGGCTTCCGGCTCAATAGGCTCGATGTCAGCCAGTTCCGGCTCGTCATCGTCGAACTCGGTGATGGCTTTCAGCCTCTCAATCTCGGCCTCGGCTGCATTGATGTCGTCGCGCCACTGCTGACACTGAGCTATCTCGTCGGAATAATCCGACTTCTTGGCGGCACCCATGGCAATCTTCACGCCGATATAGTCCATGTCACGTAACTTGGCCTTGCGGTCGTTGATAATCACGTACTGAGCATCAAGCTGCTCGTGCTGTTCAATTCTTTTCATGTTTACTGTGTTTTAAAGTTATACCATATTTTCTACATAATCTCTCGTTGGGCGTAAAGCCCTTGCGGAATGCCAGGCACTGGCGCCTGTCGTTCCATTCCAGCCACTGCCACCACTCCTGGCACAACATATCGCGCAGCGAGAGTAGGCGGTTGTGGTCGGTACGGTTTTTCAGCAGACCGCTGTATGAATTGAAGCAGTCTACCATGTGGTCGATATCCTTATATTTCTCCCTGTTCATTTCCTCGATAGCTTCCACGGCTCGCTTATAGGTTGCGTTGTTGACGTGCAGCCTATTCGGACGGATATGGCTACCAAGGAACTCGCAGCCGTGAACGGCAGGCTGGTCGTAGAACTTTCTTTCGTTGACCGTGACGTTCTTTGCCATCAGTCGCTCACGAAGCACTGGAAGCAATGACAGCGCATAGCCGTGCAGGCGTTCAGGTACCACCAGTACGATGTCATCCACGAAGCACACCACCTTCAAGCCGCACTCTTGTGTCAGCCATAGTATTTCGTCGTTGATATACAGTCCCATGGCCGTCTGCCATATAAGGCGTCCGATGGCGGCACCGACGCCCTCCGGCTTCGTAAGCAGGCTCTTAGAAGGGTCTATGTGCTCGCGCCACAGCCTAGCTGGAGTCCTACGGGAAAAATGCCCTGCAGGGTTAGCGTGTACGGCAATCATGATAAGCCACTGCAGGTATTCCCTAGTGTAGCCTTTCAGTTCCTCATTGCTTGCTGTTGCAAGGACGTCGAGCAGACACTTCTCGGCATAGCTCCACAGTGCTGACGGGAAATACCCTCTTAGGTCTATCTTGATAATACGGGCGCGCTGTGTGTAGCCATTCGTTACCTCGAAGATATTCTCCATAAGCTGGTTGATGGCTGCCTGCGACCCCTTGCCCTTGCGGTTGTTATAGGTATAGAGTGACAGGACTTTCTCGCACAACGGTAGGATGATGTCGCAAATCTCATGGTCTATCATCCTGCCTGAATATTCGGTGGCGAATATCTCGCGCCACTTTGGACGTGAAACAAGGAAGGTGTAGTTATGGCGAATCATAAGAGTCCTCGCCAGACGCTCATACATGCCACGCACCAGCAGCGGAACCCAGTTCGCCTCGAAGGCAACGGAGTCCGCACCACGACGCTTGTTGCGCCGTGTGGAAAGCATAATATCCACTTGTCTGGAAAAGAACTCTTCTTCTGTCATATAGCGTTATAATCGTTTCAGATAATTTCGTGACCGCCTGCACCTGATTCCCGTTATTGACGTTGTTGTTGTTGAGGTTGCCGTTGTTGCCATTGAAATTCCAAGCGTTATTCACGTTGTACCTCTGGGCAAACCATCGGTTGGCGATTCCGAGTGCTGTGTGAGAATGGTATGAATGATACCCGCACTCCCTTTTATCCTCCCGTTCTGCGTCGGGCTTCTCGAAGACCTCTCCCGGCGTCATGACGCGAAGTTATGACCGCATCGAATTGCGCCACTTCCTACAACCTTCCTCTATCTTTTCGAGACAACGCGCCATGCCAAGCTTCGCAGAATCAGAGAACAGGTACATTTCGCCTTTCAAGTCGCTGGTACTCTTCTTCTGCGTCGCGGCCTTCATCTGCATCATGATTTCAAAGGCTGCAACTAACTCGCCGAAGCATCCGAGTATAGCGTCCACGTGACGCCTGCGCTCGTCATGGTCTGCAGGTGATGTCATCTCCCTCGCTATCGTGAAATGATGTATCATCTGATAGCCGGCATCCTCGAAGTGTCGCAATGCACCGCTCTCACGGCGTGCCTTGGGTAAAGTCATCACAAACCTGTCGTAAAGCGTCAGCAGATTCTTCACGTCCACCAGTATGCTTTCCTTGCAGTTTTTAGCCTTATTGCTCATCGTTGTCCCTTTCTGCTACTATTCTTCCCCACCGTTCTGCCTGCTCTTCGTAGGCTACCTGCAGGTATTCGTCGTAGCTGTGATATTTGCGTTTCATTATCCTGCCGCCTGAACGGCGGCTTTTTGGTGCCCGCACCCACCCTCACGGGATGGGATGCGGAGCGTTTAATTTATTATTTAATTTTCAAAAGCGTGACCGCCTGCACCTGAAACCCGCTATAGACGCTGAAGTAGTTGAGGGTGCCGAGGTTGCCATAGAAAATCCAAGCGTAATACACGCTGTACCTCTGGGCAAACCATCGGGAGGCGCTGTTAGATATATTGCCTACACTCATTGCCGTTAGGGTCGCATTGACCTTTGTCAGCGTATCGTCGGCCATCAACAGGCAACCCTCATCAACTCCCGGAAGCCACCAGCTGCCTGCGCGCAGTCCATCGACAGCATAGCCAACAGTCAGACATTGGCGCATAGCAGGGAACTTGTATTTTGTGCCGCCGCTCTTCGTTCGCGCCGTGCGGTTTCCGTAGGCGTTTGTCAGATCCTTTCCGCTGGCAAGTCCAAAACAGCCATACCGTTGCGGATTGATGATACCAAACTCGCCCCGCAGGTAGTCTTCATAGGTCGGATAGGCTGCACGGATTGCTGCAGCATATTGCGACTCCTGGTATTCACTCTTCTTCATCGGGTCGGTATTGCCTGCTTCGCTACCGACTTCCACGTTAGCCGAAAGCGTTCTACCGCTGGTAGCCCAATAGGCTGAGCCGCGAGCAATGTTCATCAGGCCACGATAGTTCGTACTCTTCCCGTTGACTTTGACATAATTGTCGCTTGCAGGCATGTCTTCCCATGTAACAAAGCTCATTGTGCCGCCAGTCAGCGTGCCTCCATATTGCGTATAGTGGTTCCATGTGTCGCAGGCAACAATTATACGGCTGCTGTCGAGGTAAGCGTGCCAGTCCTGATCGTCGATATTCGCCGCCTTGACTGCAGCATCTATCTCGCTGGCCGATGTTGCATTGACAGCTGCACTTGTCAGCGTAATGCTGATGGTCTTTTCCGTACCAGTCTTGTCTTTCAGCTTCAACGTCAGACTTGTTGACGTGATGGCCGTGATGGCGAACTGTAGGGCGTCAGCATACTTGATAGCAGACTGCGCCTTGTCGATGACCAGGACGCTGTCGCCTGCACGGTGGAACACAACACCGACGAAGGTCAGTCCGGCTGGCAGGCTTGCGCTCTTCAGCTGTGCACCGCCCTTTAAGAATATATACTTGTTGCCGTCGTGGAACACCGCGTCGCCGGCTACGGGATTGTCCGTAATGATGTTCACGCCGTCAATCTTCACCTCCTGTGTAGAGGTAATCAGTGCCACGCGACTCTCGCTATCGGGTAGTCCTTCTGTATTGTAGGCACTTGTGTTTTGAAAAATCTTAATCATACCTTTTCTTTATTAGTTATACAAGAGTCCAGTCATTCGCGGAGTTAGTTAGCTGATAGGCAAAATAGAGTTTCTTGTTGGTAACGTCAACATAGAACTGTCCGATGAACTTCGGAACCACGGAAGGCGCTCCGCTTCCCACCACAACTATGTCACCGCCACATACCTTGAAGCCTTGCGAGGCGTCGATGGTCGTCGCCTTAGCTTCACCCAGATTGGCCAGCTGTGCCTTTAGACCAAGGACTTCCGCAAACAGGTAGGCGAAAGCCTTTGCTATCACCTCGTCGGAGTTTCCGGCGTTCGCAAAGATGTCGGCAAGAGTCGCGATAGACTGAGAACCTATCACTTCGTTGGCGCTGTTGAGAATAGGTATTCTCGCGCCAGACTGCTCTGCCGATGTCGTCGTATTCAGCTCAAATAGAGCCTTCAACGCATTTAGTAATTCGATTGCATCATTCATGTTCTTTTGTTTTTATGTGAAAAATAGTCTAATTGAATACCTTGTCAATTATGTGTCCTTCGTTGACATCCACCGCAAGGAACATTGACGTCGTAAGGTCGCCTGTCAGAGCCCACCATGCGCATTCTTCCGTACCGTTATTGTCGGTTATGATGGCTTTTAGCGTTACTAGCGAACCAACTGTCAAGTCCACACTGTTATGCTTTGCGTATTGTACGGTATAGACGTCGTTTGCGCTGCCGCGACGTACCATTGCGTCACCGGACTTCATGTAGAGGTAGTCGCCGCCAAAATTCAGGGATGCGCTACCCGATGCCAGAAGAATCTGGAACTGTGCGCCCTCGGAGAATTTCGACTTTGGTAGTAAGATTTGTATGTCGCTACCCTGCACGATGTATGTATGTGCCGGTTCCTCTTCGAGGTCTATGACGTAGTTGGATGTCACCTGTATGGTCTTAGAGTAGAACGCCTTGGCATCCACAACGCCGCTTACAGTCAGGTCGCCTTGGTACGTCGCACCTGTTAGCAGGTTCACGGCATAGACAGGCGCAAATGTGTTCACTGGTGTTATGTATGCGTACTTGTATCTGCTGCCCTTAAAAGACACAACCTGCATTCCAGATTGCCCGGATTTCAGCTGCATTGCAACAGTCAATGTGTGTTCACCGGCGGCGGCGTTCGTAATGTTCAGTACCAGTGACTCATCTTCCATTGTTCCGCTGTAGAGCGTAGAGCCGTCTGGAGCCGTCAGCGTGTAGACGTACTCATAGGCCGGACTGTTGGTATCGCCATAGATATCTATACAGTAGCTCTTTCCGCCCGAGAGCTCGAAGGTCTCGCTGTTGTTTTGCCGGAACGCCAACAAACGCCGCTTACCGTCTGGGAATGCAGGATCAAAGTATGTGTACGCAGCCTTGCTGTTGAATAGTGCGCCGTTGTTATACTCTATGCCATTGATACTACCGTTCGTCGAGAGCATCCAGTCGCCATTGATTATTGCACTGCCGAAATGTGCATATTCACCGAATATGGCACGTGCAATAAAGAACTTACGTTCGTCGCTCATCTTCTCCCATCCGCTATTTGCGACACCAGAGCTGTTTGCGGGCGTCGTGCCGTTCGTGACACCTGCGCCCAGCGTATTCATATAGAAACCGTAGGTTCCTGTCGCATTGTAGGTGTACTTGACGAAGTAGCCGATGGCGTCAGTGTTGACGACACTTGCGATATCGCCCCACTCCCCGGCATATTCGTACCACAAGCCCTGCTTGCCACGCCGCAGGAACCTTACGAGCCTTGCTGCCTGTAACTTTCCACCCATACCTTCTTAGTGAAGCTGTGAAACGTCCTGTACCGTCTCGATTACCACATTGATATCGCCGTGAGCCTCGCCCATGGCGTAGGTTACATCGGCATAGGTCACGCCGGTAAGTGATATTCCAGTTCCAGGCGCAACGCTGGCACCAGCCGAGTCGGTAAATACGAAGTTGAACGTCGGAGTTCCATCTACTGCAGACTGCTGCGGAGCACTGCGGCGAACGATCAGCGGCGTGTAGCGGATGTAGTCGCCGTCATCCTCCAGGAACTCCAGCCCGGCACCGTTCGTTCCGTTAGGGTCGACGGTAGTATGCTTTACGGGCTGCGGATTGAGGATGTACGGGTCGGTGGCGTCCATGATGGATGCCGTACCGTAACCAAGCAGAACACCGTCCTTATACACTGCCACACGGTACTGGCCGTATGTCTCTACCTGCGATTCCGTTACCGTCAGCGTTGCACTCGTCGCTCCTGAGATGTTTACCCAAGAGCCGCCGGAAATCCTCTGCCACTGGTACGTAAGACCTGTCGATACCGTCAGTGCGCCTATGTAGACTTTTGCCTGCATGGTGATGCTCTGACCGTCAGCGGTGAATGTGAAGTTACGTCCGATGATGGACGGCGTAGTAGACACTACCGTTACGTCGAGGACGTCTATCTGCGCTCCGCTGGTAGTCTGAGGATAGATGTTGATTGTGTGCTCGGCCTGTATCTCGTCGCTGAAATTAAGCCCGGTCAGCTGTCCGACGGCCTTGATGGCAATAGATGACATCTGCGCAAGCTCCACGAGGTTCTTCTTGATCTTCAGGCCATAGTACGGCTGTCCTGTTGACGGGCTGATAAGCTCGAAATACTGCGAGAAGTTAACCGTCTGCCCGTTGATGCTAACGGACGTCTTGACGGTGTTTCCGTCGTTGATGGCGATATTGCCGAAATACCACTGCGGCGTTGATGATACGCTGACCGTACTGTTCGTGCGGCTGCTGACAACGACGAACATCAGTTCCGGCTGTATGTCAGGGAAGCTAGGCGTGATGCTGCCGATGGTGCTCCCGTTGTTGCCGTCCACTTCGAGATAGCTCTGCCAGAGCTGTCCCCGATTGCTTTGCAGCATGGCGGTGAATGTACCTGCCTTGCTGATGAATCTTACACTTCTTGATACTTGAATCTTTCCTGCCATGGTCTACTCCTCCGAATGGTTATGAATAACAAACTGCGGGTCAGTGGCTACTGGCAGCGGTCTGCATGACGCACCGCTGGCTTCTTCCTTTGCCTGCTGTGCCGTCAGACCTACGCCTCCGACCCTTTCTATCGTCTCGTCATTGTTGCCGCCAAGTGGCATGAGGTCAAACTGCCACAGGAGATAGCTGCCGTCTGGCAGTTGCTTCCTGTCGGCTGTCAGCCCAAGATGTCCGGCGACCTTGCTGTTTGCCTTGATGTACTTATAAGTCATGGGTCTCTATCTGTTTAATACTACTTTTGTAACTCCGTTCTGCGTGAACTTGATTGGCGTGCCGCTGCTAGTGCAGACGCTTCTCGCTCCCCTGTCTTCCATTTCAAGGCTGACGAACATGCCGTGGTTGTCGAGGATGAGCGATGTCGGTACGTCGGCACTCTCACCGTGCCCCACGTCTATGTTGGTACGTGGCGTAGCAGGGTTGTTGGTGGCTCCGTACCACGACGCGCGAAGTTCGCCAAGCCGCCTGTTGACGCTGTCGAATACTGGATGTGTCACAAGACCGTCACCGACGGTTACGAAGAGTGACGGGCAGATGAAGCGCACCTGCGGCTCTATCTCTTCCGGCACGCCGCCGTAGTCCCACTCGAAGTCGGGAAGGCGACGTACCAGCGTGAAGTATTTCGCCGGGCTTTTCTCGGTAAGCGTCGGCATGCTGGGATAGGTGGCACGAACGCGCATCTCTGCCTTGCTTCCTGCAACGGACATAACCTGCGTCAGCTGGCTTGTGTCCTGGCTGATTGTGAAACCTAGGTCTGGTACATTGGCGTTCAGCTCAGACCATGTGCCGTCTGCGCGTTTGCGCTCCCAATGGAATGTCACGTTATTTGTCAGCTGTGCAAGACCCTGCATGAGCCTTGCCGTGATGGTGTGTGTCTGGGCGTCACGCCACGGGTTCCATACGAACTCTTCGGGACTGTCGATAGTCAGCGTTGCAGGCGATGATGTAGCCTGCGTGCTTTGAAGGGCGAAGTTCATGTGTACCGTGAAGGTCTGGTTGGTTCGGGTGTCGAGGAACGACCCTTCAAACTCCAGCGTCACCTGTACGCCAGGCGTGAAGTTCTTTCTGACATACAGGCGCCCGATGTTCTCGGAGGTGTCGATACTGTAGCCGGTGTTACTCGCCGTGATGAGAGTGCGCGTCACGCCGCTGCCGGCCGTACCCGTCACCTCGTACCACTTAATATTGGTCATGCTATTGGTGTAGTCGCCGTCTTCCAGTACACCGCTGGGGTCGACAACACTAAGCTTTTGCTGCAGGATAAGCGGCACGAGTTCGTAGTCCGGCGTGTACTCGTCGAGGTCTGCGTTATACGACTGTATGGCCGGTACGCTGCCAATCGCCTCGATATGGTGCAGGAACTGGAGCGGCCTGTAGTTGAATGTGAATAGTCTTGTTTCCATATCTCTTGTTAATTGATGTAATCGAAGTGCATATATTCGTCGCCGAACTGACCTTGTGCGGTAATATCGGCATCACCTATGACGCTACCCTTGCCGTCACGTATCTTCACCGTTGCCGTGAACTTCACGACGGCAGGAAACTCCACCTCGCCGTCGATGTCTGACTGCTGTAGTGTAAGCTGAGTCCGTCCAGTAGGCCAGTGTGTCACGTCGTGCGCTATGTTCCAGATTGCGTCGCTGGCTGTGCGTACATTGCCATGAACGTCCTCGCTGTAGCGCGTCCAGGTAATATCCCCCTGCCGCAAAGCTGCCGTGATGTCATCCTTTCCATACTTGCATATCAGGGTCAGCGTACCGTGGAAGTCGTCGCAGTCATATGGGTAGTCCGGCTCTGCAAAGTCAAGCGTATATACCAGTCGCGCGTTATAGCGACTGTGCTTGATGCCCTGCATGATACTCGTCAGCTCGTTCATGGCAAGCTGCGGGTGGTCTGAATTGACCATCCTCACCGAGAACTTTCGCAGACCGTTGGAAGCAATCTCGCTGTTCTCTATGGCTACGTTGATATCCTTTACTGTTCCCATGAGTTAATCATCCTTTCGTAGGTAATTATACCGTCGTTCACGTTTATCACACGCAGACTGCCGCCCTGCGAGCTTGCTATAACCTCGGTAACGTATGTGCCGTTGTTCAGAAGCTCTGACAAAAGATTTGTCTGCTTGAATATCTTTCCGTCCTGAGCTGTGTTCTGGCCGTTGTTGCCGGCCTTGAACTGGTAGAAGTCGTTGAACTGTGCACTGCCTTCAACCGCCCATTGCATTTCGGAACCATGTATATTCTCGAAGTTGGGCGCTCCAACAACCCACTGTATGAATGGGTAGAACGGCAGCTGCTCGACGTCGGTCTGGGATAACGTGTGGGTCAGGCGTGCCAGACGTAGCGTCACCCATGAGTCGCTTATATTGCCCGTTCCAAGGTTCTCGTCGAACTGTGCCGTAACTGATCCGTCGCTTCCATACATAAACAGGACTGGAACCATATCACCATCCTTCTCGACAAGGCTTACCTGGTAGCGGACGTGTGCCACGTCGTTGCTGTCGTAATAACCGATGGAGAACACGCCGCCTACCATGCTGGTGTACATCTTCACGCCTGAGACGTTCTTTGACACAGTGTTGATGTTCCCGTTAAGACTGATATTACCATTCTCGTCGATACGCAGGTTGTCGTTGATGATGGTCTTTCCCTTGAACTCTATCTGGTCTGCCTGCATCTTCGCCGTACTCTGCCAGCGACCTTCCTTATATTCCACCTTCAAGCCGAAGAGGGCTTCCGACAGCAGTACGTCGTCGTTTGAGTCGTGAGCGGCATCCGGGTACTTATACGGTTGCGGGTCGTGTATCTTAGCCTGTGCGAACAGGTTGATAGCATTTTGCACAACTATTGCACCGGCGGCAGTCTTGAAGGTTCCAGTACCTTTTCCGTCAGAGCCGAACACGACCATATTAATCATGTTACCGAGGTTTTCGAGGACGCTGTTGATGGAACGCGAGATAAGCTTCCAGCCGCCGTCATACATGAGTATCTCTACCGTGCCGTCGAAGTCTTGGCTAGTATTGTCGATGTTCAGCTGGAGTTTAAGCTGGTGGGCATAGACGTCGTATTGGCTTGCACCGCCGGGAAGGCTTTCGCCGCAGTAGACGGTGATGGTTGTCTGGCCGATTATATCCATGACACCACGGAAGGCGTCGCACATAATCGGATCAGTGGTTTCCGAACCGAAGATATATGCTGCGTTGTTCGTCGTGTCATACCAAATATTCCCGCTTCCTGGGTTGCTGCCGCCGAAATTTATAGCGAAGCTGTCCTTCCCGCTATCCTTGATGGACGGCCACAGCATTTCGATGAGGTTGGCCATAAGGAGCTTTACGTCGCTGACGTTGACATTGAACACCATCCAGTCGTTTACCTGCCCGTCGCCCGTCGTTCGTGTCTGACGGCAGAGCATGAGGGAAGAGAACTCGACATTACTCGGGTCTTGTCTTATCCACAGGTCGCCCTCATAGTACGGCGTGTCTGGTACGCTGGTACCTATGAACGTCTGCTGATGGCGCGTATTGATAGCCGTCTGCAGCTTTGTACGGCTGTCATAGTAGGTCGCCCAAAGCTGATGAAACAGCTCGCCGTCTATCGTAGAGTCCACGTTTCCCCATATGTAGCCTTCATAGACCTGTGGTATGGTTTCCGGGACATTCGGATTGAGGAAAACAGGCGTGTCCGTGATGACATAGCCCTGGCCGCCAGAGAACGTCAGCAGGGCGGCTTCATTGTTGAGCTGTGACGCCGTCCTAGGCTGCTGCAACCAAGTGGCAAGCCTGCGGAAGGCAAGGATGTAGTCGTAGTAAGACTGCGTCTCGGTGTTGTGCGTGCGCTGTGCCTGTGCCGTAATCTCCTGACGCTCATTGAACACCACCTGCCACTCCCTGAGTACCTCGCGCTTCTCGGCAACGGTAAGGACGCTGTCGCTCGCCATATTGTCGAGTCCCTGCTTTGCTTCGTTGGCCAGGCGGTTAGCCTCTGCAATGACTGCGGCATTGAACGCGGCCAGTGCTGTGTAGTAGGCCGTCCACGCGTCGTAGTAGTCCTGGTTGTCTATCTCCGACGTAGTGTAGAGGTTGTTGCCGTAGAGCAGGCTTGGCGTTGCTATCTCGATGAACTCGTCTTCATCTTCCACTTCGCCCGTGCTCCAAGGGTCTGCGCCATTGTTCAGCAGGATAGTCAAAGTACGGAAAGCGTCGTCATAATCTTCCCACTCGTCGATACCCTCGCGCTTAGCATAGTTGGCCGCATATTCTTCGTAGGCATGAAGCCAGTCTATCAGAACACGAACCTTCTCTGCACCGCCAGAGAGCTTGCCGTCGGCTGCTACATCCTGCAAGCCGTCGAGAGCGGCCTTAGTCTGAGCGTCATCGATATTCTCCCAGAAATACGTCGTCACGCCGTCGGCAGTCTCTTTCGTCCAACGGTAGGCGCTGCCGCCGCCCTGTATCACCTCGCGCGTGATGTCGTAGTAGATATCCTGCAGATGCAGCTCCTTTAGCTCGTCGGTAGTCCAGTCAGCAGCAGGGTAGCTGTTCGTCACGGCCACCTGTGCATCATATTCTTCGTTCGTCGGTACCGGGATGCCTGCACCCTGCCAAATGTCGAATTTCCTGTCAGACTGCGCCTTGACTTCCTCGATGATGTCGCCTAGCCCGTCGATGGCCTGTGCATTATCCGTGATGCGCTGGTTTACGCCTATCATGCCAAGAGCGCCGCCTGCCTGACGCAGGGCATTGAACTGGTCGATACCCATGGCGGCTGTGTGTCGATAGTAGTCATCTTGCACTCCTACCGTCCCACCGGCACCGCTAACCGTGACTTTGCTGAGCTGGTCAACCATAGAAGCAATCAGTCCTTTGGGCTTGAACGTGCCGAATGTAGCACTCTTCGCTCCTGTAATGAGGTTGGTTGTTATGCTGGTGCAGATATAATCACCAGTCGTACCAAGACTGCCGGAACGCAGTGGAGCGCGCAGTCGCGTGCCGCCGGCTTCCGAGTCGCCGCTGCTTTGTATTGCACCGAAAGTGGCTTCAAGCTGATCCCTTATGCCGGAGTTGATTTCGCCGGACACCTTATCACCTGCCCTTGTAACGGCATGTGTGGTGCTGTCTATGTTGTAGCCGCCGCCAAGCGAGATATCCGGCATGACATCCAGCAGGAAGTCTGGCCACATCTCGGAAGCCTCGAACTGTGCAACCTTCTTCTGGCTGTACAGCTGTATGATGGGTAACGCACGGGAAAGAAGCTCTTGCTGTGCACGTGCCTTGTATGCGCTGTCGAGGGCAACACCTGTGAGCGTCACCTTGTCGCCGACGGCAGGAGCGAGGGTAGCATTTGGCAGTAGCGTGTCGCCGTCTGCAACCATGATAATACGATAGCCTCCCGTCGGTGGTGTGATGTGTGTGCCGTCCACCGAATCTGCAGGAGTTCCGAGGTCGTAGCCGCCGATAGGCTCATCGTTGGGGTCGTAGTATTTCAGGTCGAACTCACGCCCTTGCAGGATGCCGCTCTGGAACAGGATGCCCAGCGGCTTTCCTGCTATGATGTGCTGCGCATTGAGCGTGTACATGTTTGCATTACCAGAGAATCCTTCTGCCGTCACGTCATCCAGCGTCAGCGTGATATAGAACTGATGGTATTTCTTGTAGGTCTCATGCACCGTCTCGGCACCCGTCTGAGGGTCGACGGTCACCGTCCTGCTCTCAACCACCTTATCGCCGTTCTCATCAAGCATCCAGCACTGGTAGGACTCTACGCTGCTAATAAACAACTCCATCTTCGGGAATACGTCATCGAAGATAAGCAGCTTATACATAGGCGGATTGTCGCCTGTGCTAATAATGCTTCCAGGATAGTCGGCAGGCAGTTTCAGTCGCTGTACGACGGCAGTGTAGAACTCGCTGTCGTTGGTTGTCTTCTTTCCCATGTTACGGGTTCCACCCAAGACTATGAAGCGATTGTAGTAGTCGTCGGTGGAATAGGCTTCGTGCTGGCCTATGTACAGCGTGCCGTCTATGATGGTTATATTCTTACTGATTGCTCCGGCTATCTTCGATGCGGCAGACTTGATGGTGTCGCCGTCGAAACTCAGCGTCGGTATGGCAATATCCGTAATGTCGCTGCCCAGCACGACGGAGCCAAGGCCATTGGCCGCTGCACAGGCATTCAGGGCTTCTACTATGGTGAAGAGTGTGCCGGAATAGTTGAACGTATATAGCACATCGTCGCTATCGTCGCCGACGAAGCGCACGGCACGGGTGAAATAGACCTTGTCGAACAGGCTGTCCGTAGACACAAAGGTAGGATTCCAGCTGTACACGCCGTCGCTGCCTACTGTCGGCGCATAGGCGTTCAGGCAGATGTAGTCACCGATATCCTCAATGCTGATGATGGAACCCACGGATATAGTACCGCCAGAGAGCGATTTCCACGCCAGCTGCAGCTTTCCGTCGCCGTTGACGTTCTGCTCTGCCGTAGCGGACTCTATCACCGTCTCTCCAGTGAGAAAGTCGGTGTAGCCTGCGCCGTTAATGTTCACCGCGTCGCGCCTGTTACCTGTCAAGTCGTTCAGTGTCATATCCTATCCGAGTATTGATGGTTCTATATGGTTGTGTAGCTCCGGGTGTGGCTCTATGAAGCTCAGCGTGAACTTCGCCATTTCCATATTATACACTTGGAACTGTTGGCAGTCCTGGTAAATAAGGTGGTAAACCTTGCTTTCGTAGCTCGTCATCAGCTGTACGTAGCCGTATTTCAGCACCTCTGACATGAGGGCGTTGAGACGGCTCAGGAATGCGCTCTTGTTTTCTGCCGTAATATGTGCGTCGAAGCTGAACTGTCGTTCGCCTCGCATACCTACGGTGGCACCCATGTAAGCCACGCCTTCCATTCCAGCCGTATCATTGCCCGTAGGCTGCTTGACGGGAGAGAAGGCTATGATACTGCCGATAGCTCCATTTTCGAGCGATAGGCCGTATCGCAGGTAGGCGTCGACCCAGCCCGACTTGTTGCCCGGAGCGTTGCTTGTAATCAGCCCCGTCACGTTCGACTGGCTTGCGAGGGCTATCGTTCCCTTAGTCCGTAATAGTAACTGTCCTTGTGGCATAGCTATATGTTGCGTTTAAAGTCTACTTAACTGTTGGTTTATCAAATCCATCTTAGCCTCTATCGAGCCCACAAGCCGCTTCGTTGCCAGTAGATATTCGTTGGTAGTGCCAAGGCGCATGAAAATCTGCTCGCCGTAGTTCGTGCCGCCAGAAGTGAGGCTGTTCATATTCTGTAGCGTCGTGAGTATCTCCTGGGATATCTGCTTGTGCTGTTCGCTGACCATGAGGTGCGCGTTGGCGATACCAAGGTACAGCTCGAACTGGTCGTAGGTTGCCTTGTCGGCCATATTCATAGTGGCAGACTCCGTATCATCCTGATTAAGGCCTAACATCGTCATGATGTTGTTAGCCTCGGCCTTCATGTTGTCGCGCTCACCGGCTATCAGTTCGCCAAGGGCTTTCAGCTGGCGCAGGCGCTCCTTCTCTGAAAGGCTTTCGTCTGACGTAATCTTGCCGTACTGCTCTTTCCAGTATTTCAGTTTCTCGTCGAATGCCGCTCCAAGTACGAAGGAGTCCACGAAAGCCTCGGCAATCATCTTCATAATGTCGTCGGTGAAGTCCTTCGTGGTCTTTTTCATATCCATCACGGCAGACAGGTACGAAGAGCGCAGGTTGTCGAAAGGCGTTTCAATATCGTTCAGCTCTTTAAGGTCATCCGTAAGCTGCCTGATGGCGTCATCGTTACCGATGGCCTGATACAGGGCGATTATCTTCTGGCGGATTTCCTCAATCTTCGATGTGTCGCCGGACTTCAAGGCGTCTGCCCACTCGTCACTGAGGGCTTTCAGCTCATCACCGTATTTCGAGTCAACGAACTTCTCAATCATCTGCTCGTACATCGTCTTGGCTATCTCCTTGCCCAAGTCCTCTGCAGACTTCTCAATATCCATCAGTGCAGACACGAAGTTACTCTTGATGTCGCCAAGACCCTCGGCTGTTATAAGACCAAGGGACTCCATGATGCTCTTGATGAGGTTCTGGGCTTCCGGGAAGGCTTCTTTTATCTTCCCGAGCCACGACTGTACGTCGGCGTCGTTGACAACGCTCTCCCAAGTGGCACCTTCGGCAGACATAGCGGTGTTGAATGCGCCTTGCAGGCCTTCCAATAGCGGTTTCAGCATTGTAGGAGCTATCATCTGCTCCACTATACGCTGCACCATAACCTTTCCGATGTTCTGCGACCAGTCCTCGGCGGTGCTGCTCATATCCATAAGCGTCGAAACCCACGATTCGTTCATATCCTCGAACGACGTGTCTTCCGTTACTTCCTTCAATCGCTCGCGCCACTGCTCGGCAGCTTCTACCGTCAGCTCGCGAGCCTGTACCAGTTCGTCTATCAATGCGTCGATAGCCTCCTGGTTGCCCGATTTGACGGCTGTGACATATCGCTCATTCCACGACTTGATGTACGCGTCGAAGTTGTCGAATGTCATGCCGTTAATAGTGAATGGAACGTCGAGAACCTGCTTCTCGATTACGTCCTTCACCATAATTTTTTCCAGACGCTTTCGGAACGCTTCTGCATCGTCCTCCATATCCGTCAGTGTGTCTAGGAAAGTGTCGCGCAGATTACCAAATGCACTCTCGGCCTCTTCTACAGCTTGTATTATTCCTAAGTCACGGTACTGCTCAACTCTTTGCCTGCCTTTTTCGACAATATCCCAATATTCTTCCGTCAGCTGGTTTAGTCCTTGCTGGTATTCATAATCTCCTCCAGTTTCGTTTCTTTTCTCTTGAACAGCTACGAGTTTGCTGTACCAGTCTTCGAAGTCTTTTTCTAGCTCTTTTATGATAAGATTGTCAATGACCATCTTATTGAGCATCTTCTGGTAATTTTTTTCTATGTCCTCGAAAGTATCTTCTGATCCGTTTGCAAGCTCGTGTAGAGACTCCCGTAAACTGTCGAAGGCTTCGTCTTTTGATATACCTATAAGTTTTTTCGAAGCCTCTTCCGTTGCATTTACTATCTCTTCGCCGTACTTTATAATATTTTCAAGATGCTCCCTGAATTGATCATCCATTGATGCCCACAAGGTAGAGTAATGTTCCTTTATCCACTGTAGCTGATCGGAAGTAAGGTTAACGAAATCCTGCATTGAGTTTAGGTTTACGCCAAGACTTCCGTTAATTTCTCCCGCTACATCAGACCAAGTTCTACCATATATGTCTTTGTAACTACCTCCCCACATCCTATAACCCATAGAATGAGACCAGTAGCCACCGCCGGCACCAAGGCGTTCGTCTGCCAAAAGTCTTTCTGCCTCAATCTGCTTATTCAGTAATTCGATGGCCTCTCTTTCTGCATTTATAGCGTCTATGCCCCATGATTCTTGAACATATTCACGCTTCTTGGCTATTATCTCATCCCATACCTTAAGAAGGTAATCATATTGTTCCCTTAATGCGTCATAGTCCTTGGTTGTGTTGTCGGACAAAGCGTCTGCCGCAAAGAATTTTCCTAATAAAGTATGGTCTCCGTGAATTTCTCTATAAGCGTTTGCAACAGGATTTAGCGCGTCGTTGACGCCATAGACGGCACTTCCAATATTTCTGAAAAGGTTTTGGAAGAAGCCTCTTCCGTCTTTACCTATTGCCTCCATCAGAGAAAGAATGGCAGCGATAAGGTTTCCTATTGTCGTGTTGGTGGAGCTGAGGGTATTAATCAGAGAACCTACAACACTTCCTACGGAAGAGAGTGATGCTTCCTCTTCTTCTCCAAGGTTTTTAAGTGCGTTTGACAGGGTTGCCATGTTGTCAAACATCTGGTTCCTCGCTTCGATGACCTGCTGCTGCGATTGGTCATAGTTCCATTGTGCTGCATTTAAACGACCTTTTGCGTTTTGTGCTTGTGCGCTATTCAGACCATAGGCATAGACATTCACCTCATAATCCTGCTTTGCCTTTTCAAGCTCTTTTAGTGCTGCTTTGGAATTTTTGAGAGCATCTTTAAGTCCACCAAATAGGCCACCCTTCTTTTGTATGGCGCCGTTTATCTTCTCCAAGGCCTCATACAGTTCCTTCATTTCCTCGACAGTCCTATCGTCGCGCGTAGAATCAATCCAGCTATTGAGCTGTTCGCGTATTTTTAAGAGGGCATCCTTGCTGTAAGATTCTATATTTCCGAATACGGCTTCCCAGTTTATTTCAAACTTCATCTGGCTAGAATTGACAGCATTCAAGGCGGCTTTCTTTTCCTCCTCCAGTTGCTTTCTCAGCCAAATATTCTTTTCCTTTGAAATCTTTGCATCATATTCCTTAGTGATAGCTCTTCGTTGCTCCTCAAACGAACCATACTGCTTAAGGAAGCTTGTCATGGCTTTGGCTTCATCCTCCAGACGTTCCTGTACATACTGCCCCCACTTCGCATTTTCTTCCTTCTGCTTGTTGTCGATGAATACGAAAAACTCGGTAATCAGCTCCTTTTCTTTTTCGGTTGCTGATGTCAATATGGCTTTGCGTGCGTCGGAATCGATATAGCCTGCTTTGCCCTCTTTGGTGTCTTCGTATTTCTTTCCATTGTTCGCATTCTCGTACGCTGCCTTTCGTATGTCGTAGATTTTCTTGTATATCTCGTCACGCTGTGCTTCGAGTTCTCTGAGTGTACGTTGATGTTCCTCCTGACGCTGTCTGCGCTCCCGTTCTGCGGAATTCTTCTCTTCTGCTATTGCTGCGTCGGCTGCTGCGTCTGCACCATCGCGCTTGATACGCGCAAGTTCTTCCTGGAACTGCCATTCGTCTTGAAGTCGTTTAGCGCGCAGGCCGGCGTCTTTCTTGGCTTCATCATCTTTAACGGATTTTCCGCCTTTATTTCTCTTCTCATCCTTCTCTCCCTCATAGGTTTGAAGGCCGGCTTGTTCGGCGGCCTTTTTCTGATTCTCATAATCAGCTTCCATGAGCTTCCGAGTCTCGTCAAACTCTTCTTTCTTCGTCTGGATCCTTTTATTCTTCGCTTCCTGAGCCTTTTTGACTCTATCATCCTCCAGCTTGGCGAGCTTGTTAGCGCCGGCTTCCGTCAGCTTGATTAGGCCATCTTCCCACGTGTAATCGTTGCCGAAGAGCAAATTGCGGCCAGATTCTTTACCGTATCTATCGTTAAATGTCTTATTGCTAATCTTGTTGCCAGCCTTGTAATTATATCGGTAGTCGCCGCTTCGCGTTGTCTTGGTCATCTGTTCCTTAATCTGGGCTTTCAGATTGTCGGCCATAGCCTCTTGATAGGCAATAGCACGAGCGCGTGCCATGATAGCATTGACTACGGCTTCGGTATTCTTTACCAGCAAACTCTCTGCATCGGTGACGTCGTTGATTGAGAAACCGAGGTTCTGGAATGCGGTCTTGTTATCCCTCACGAACTTTTCTTTGGCTTTGAGGTCGTCGCCTAACTCATTCCACTTACGTTTCAGCTCATTATAGGAAATAATCTGCTTGGACGCGCTTTCGGCTACTGATTCAGTCCATTTCTCATGCTGCTGTCTGATAGCCTTGATGTGCGCCTCCCTTTCCTCACGGGCTTTCTTCTCTGCATCCGTTTCGGTCATCATAGCCCTAGCGACGGCATAGATGGCAGTACCAAGGATGGCAAGGAGTGATAATATTGCGCCGATGGGATTCTTTAGCATGGCGGCATTCAGACCCTCTTGCGCTACGGTGGCGGCTCCAGTTGCAGCTGCCTGCACGCCGCGAGCCTTTGCGACAGCCCACGTCTTCACCTCTTCGATGGCCAGCATGACATTGCCGGTCTTCTTAACGAGGTTGTACGTAGTCTGAAGCCCGACAATGATAGAGAGGATAGACTGTACCTGCGTCTGGATCTTCGCCATCTTCTCGTTCTCGGAGTTGAATAGGCCGATGACACCTGTCACCATACCTGCCGCACCTGCGACGCCCTGCAAGCCTACCTTCAACGTCGTGAGGTTCTTGTTCGGGTCTGCAAAATACTGCATGGTGGCATTGGCGAGAGCCATCTCACGTCTCATCTGACCGACTTTCTCTGCGAGTTGCTGGAATGCTGGAGTACCTTGCTGTCCTGCGGCTATCATGGCCATCATTTCCTCACGGGCATTCATTATCTGGGTACGAATACGGATGTGATGACCTTCGCTCTGCTGGACTTGCTCGCTGTACTGCTTCTGCTGTGCGGCCATGTCGTTATATTCGGCCTTCATCTTATCCAGAGTAGCCTCTGCCTCTTGCAGGTTCTTGGTGACGTTGGCGATAGTCTCTGCATTGGAGTTATCCTTGGAGAGTACAGTACCACCGCTCTTCAGCTGTTCCAGAGTTGCCTTGTAAGCCTCGACGTCGGACTGGTAATCCTTCATCTTCTCTAGGAGCTGCTGCATGTCCTTATTCAGGTCTTTGACGTAGTTCTTAGCCGCATCGAGACGCAAAGCCTTAGACGCTGCATCTTCCTCTTGTGCAAGCTGATGCAGTACGGGGATGTTGTTCGTCCTGATGGCTTCGGCAAGCTGACGGTACTTGGCGCGCTCTTGTTCCAGCTCATCCTGACGCTTCCGCGCCATTTCCATGAGCTCTGCGTGCTGTCTCTGCAAGTCTGCAACCTGCGACGCGCTGGCATTGCCGGATGTTATCTTCTTACCGTCCACGACGGAGGTAATACTGTTGAGTCTCTGCTGTAGGGATGCGAAGTAATTATCCAGATTCTTCAAAAGGATTCTGACCTGCTCATCGAACTTGGCCAGTTCAGCCTTCGGATTGCTAAGGTCAATCTTTCCTTTCAATGATTTGAGGATTGACATCTTCTCGAAAGCCTTGTCTATACCTTCGGAGTCCTTTTCGACGTCACGGACAAACCTTCTAATGCTCTTACGGGCATTATCCAGGCTGCTGGTAAAATTAGAGTCATTACCGTAGATGTCAATATGTAAATCGTAATCTCCCATCCCTATTCTTTATTGATAGTTAAACCTCTATTCGCCAGATTACCAAGAATCTGCTCGGTCATGGCCGGATTGTTAGCGTCCATCGAGCCCGAATCAGCGACAAGAGCCGGTATCTTATCGACCTCTTCATCAGTGAGGTACAAAGACACCTGCTTGTCTGCAATCATCAGACGAAGGAACGACACGCTGCATTCGTAGAGTATCTCGTTGCATCTGAATCCCATTTCTATGAGTTGCCCGATGAAGTTGCCAAAGGCAGAGACGCCTCCGAAACTCATATTGTTCTTGCTCTTGCCCTTTACCTTCAAGACATTGCTAAGACGCTCGCGCTCTTTGTCAATCTTTAGGAACGCGGCCATTTCGTCTACGTCTTCGCCTGACAACGCAACCTGCAATACAGCAGCCAGATCCTCGTCACTCATCTTCATAAAGATGTTGTGACGGGAAAGTCTTGCCCTCATGTCGTATAAGTCGTTGTAGGTGTTCGGGCATGTGTGGATGGCCAGAATACTGCAACAGTCCGATTTGTTTCCTTTTACGATGCGGTATATCTCCAAATCAGGATTGACGTGCAGCATTTCCCTATCTATGGAAAGAGCGTCTATATATCGTTTCAGCTCGAAGGTCTTTGCCAGCGTCACGGGATATAGACGAAACTTTTTCTTGCCGACGCCGAAGTCATGCGGTCTGCCAGTGATGATATCGGCAAGCTTTTGTTCTAAGTTTTTAATCTTACTATCTTCCATATTGTTGCGGAAGCAGGACTCGAACCTGCGACCTCGTGGTTATGAGCCACGCGAGCTACCAGCTGCTCCATTCCGCGATATAAGCCGCCCCTACAAACCCGAGGCGGCGGTGGGTTATGAAAGCGTGTAGTACGTCACACCCTCTACAGGAGTTGTGTCCCAGGAGTGGATGTACGTGTTACCGTTCTTGATGAACCAGCCGAGAGTCTTTGGATTCTTGGTGGAATAGCCCTCGAGTGACGTGCTTACAGCAGTGTACGTCTCATTCTGAGAGTGCTGCTTGATCTCGATGTCGTCGAGGTCGCCGTTGGAGTCGGTGCTACCCTTGGTCTTATAGAGGTAGTGACCTACCAGACCATCGGTGGAGCCCTGCTTCAATGTCTTCTTACAAGAGCAGTTTTTCAGCTCTGCATAGACGGCACCTACGTTCTTAGGAATGATGGCGATGTCACCAGCATTCTCTTCGTAGCCAGGAGTGAACTCCGAGGTGCTACCAAGACGGCGGTCGAACTCGATGATATACTTGTCAGGCTGAACCTTACGGCCTTCGGCTCTACCACCTTCGACCTGAGCTTCATCTTCCTGACCTTCCTCAACACTGAGGCTTGCAGAGTTAATCACGATGTCGTCGTGGGTCTCTGCAGAGCCGCCGGAGGCAGGAGTGAACTTTGACGTACACTCGCCCCAGCCCAAAATCTTTACTACTGACATAGTTATTCGTTGTTAAATGAATACTTAATCTTGTTGTTAATCACATACTCATCCTTGCCTTCTACAGGAAGAACGCGCTGCTTTACCAGCCAGAAACTGTACGCGCCGAGATATACTTCTTTCAAGACCTCAGAGCAGAGCTTTGCAAGCACCTTGATACGTGGAAGGTTCCCGACAGACTCACCACCATTTGTTATGTTCGGAACGTAGACGTTGACATTAACGAATGCGAACTGAATCTGGGTGGGGTCATTATCGAGAATGGATATGATGCAGTCCTCTTTCTTCGACTTCGTGCTTCTTGGAAGGATTCGCACTTCGCCGTTGATGGCGTCATCAATAAGACCGCCCTTCACGTACTGGAATACATCCTGCTGGATTTCAACGTCCGTCTTCATAGGTGCTAATAACAGTCTTGATTCTATCTCTTAGCTTCGCAGGGATGTTTCTTACGAGATAGAGGTAGGCAGAGGAAAGGACAACCTTACTTTCGATAGCCTCGACGAATACGGCATATTCCTCACCCGCTACCACGAAGAGCGCAAAGTCGGCATTTGTGTGCTCGCTTGCCAGCCGGTGAACCAGCGCGCGGCCTTTCATTGCTCCCTCTGAGCCCGTCTCTACTACCTCGAAGTCAGACATGCTGACAAGCTCACCGCGAATACATACGCCATATCCAATGGAAGATACGAGATTATAGGTGTGGTGAATCCACTCGCTCATCTCGCCGTTACGGATCTTCTCAGTCACATATTCGCCTGCATCGGTTAAGACGCTTTCGACAGCCTTGAAGACTGCCATCTGCACCATATCCAGCTTGCGAAGAGCGGCACTCGCAGAGTTTGATGTTACCTTCATACCCATAGGTGCGCGTTCATCTGGTGACGAAAGAATCCTTTGACCTTGAACTCCTTATCGTGCTCTATCTCACCGTCCAGTCCGAAAAGCTTCACCCTCTCCCCTATCTCGAACTGCCTGCAATCCTGATTGAGGTAGATGAGGTAGTTGTAGTTGAAGCTGATACCGTCGAGGAAACGCTGGCTCTCTGCCTGACTATCAGAAACTATGAGGCATTCGATATCTTCGGTCGTCTCTTGGTCTGCAATCGGCATTCCGTATTCGTTAGTACCACCGCTAACGAAGGTGATAGACTGGATCTTGTGAGGTCTGAAATCGAGCATTACAGGAACTTTATCTTTGGTCTCTCGGTGTTCAGCTCATCCTTCACGCCGTAACGCTTGCACATGAGAGAGTACCATTTCAGGAATCCGTCCTTATTCCAGGTCACGGACTCTGACAGTCCACCCTCACTGATAGTGTACGACGCTGGACTGAGCAGCAACAATGGAGCGAATAGCAGGATGGCCTTCATCACGTCGGCATGATTGTCGCCGCCGTAAGTACTCTCCAGTACCACCCCATGAGTTGCTATCTCTTCCAAGGCAGCGTCGTTCAGTGGGAGTTTAAACCCACTGAACAGCTGCTTGATATGTTCACGTACAGTTGCCATGCTGTTTAGGCATTCATTACGGAGAGGTCGAGGTTCACAATCTTGTTGGGCGCGATGAACTCGGGAATCCATTCGCACTCGTACTCGATGTAACGTCCTTCCTCATCCTCAATGTTGCTGATAAGCAGGTCGCCCTGACCCTGCACGCGGTTATACGTGCGGTCTTTCAGAGGATTCTTCACACGGTAGGGCTGGTGGTGGCGCATACGCAGTACGTCGTCTGAACGCAGGAGCGTGATACGGTCGTCTGCATATACCTGAACGTTTGTGCCGTTCTGATCCTCCACGTAGTCCTCCTTAATCTCGATGGCAGGCAGACCGATACCCGTAAAGATATTGGTGGCCATCTGAGAGGTGATAAGGCCTGCGGCGATGTCGAATCGCTCGCTGCCCAGCACCATACGGAACGTGTTGCTGAACTCGGTGCAGCCCACAACATTCTTGTAGAATGTGTTGCGGCTCATCAGCATCTTTCCGAACTTGCCGTAGGTAGGCTGGAGCTCTGCCATCTTACGCTGCAGGTAGGTGATGAACGTATTCTTCACTGTCACTGCAGGAGTGATGGTATGGAACGGGAGCTCGATGTCAAGCATCTTCTCGCCGTCGGGGTTGTCAGCCATCTTCACCTCTGCCTTACCAGTCATAAGGAGAGAGCCAACAACGATATCCATACGCTTGTGAGCCATGAGCAGAACCTGACGGAAGTCGTCATAGATGAAGTTCACAATCTCATCCCAGATTGCACGCTTTCCGTTGTCGTCGGCAGCGTTGAACTTGTCAACGATGTCCTGCAGATCAGAGAGGCGTGCGGTGTCAATCTGGTAGCGGTCGCCAAGATATGCCACCTCAGTAACGCCAGAGCCGAGGGTCTTGCGCTCCTGAATAGGCTTCTTGTCGTGCTGACCGATGATAGAACCGGCCTTAACACCTGTTACAGTGCCGAGATATGTCTTGAAGATGCGAGTGCGCGTCTCCTGGAACTTACCGTACTGCAACCAGTAGATTGCATCCTGACGAGTCTGCAAAACACGGTCGATGACAGCACCCACGATGATGGGGTTGTCAAAAAGCATTGAAACAGTCAATCTTTCCATAATCTTGTAGTCGTTAAGGGATTAATACTCGAACTGGAAGCGTGAAGTCAGACCTACCTTGTCGCCTTCGCTGATGGGAAGAGGAAGCTTGCCCTCCTTCACCTCGTAAGCCTGCATCAAGAGAGTCACATTGACAATCTTGCCCACCTCGACCTTCTTGCGGTCATAGAGGACGAAGTTTGCCGTGCGGACAGGAATACTCTTCTGCTTCTCTACGAAGTTGGTATTTGCAGACACGTCTGCTGCCAAACCCTCAGAGAGAGTCAGAACATCCTTGCCGGAGTCAGAAGTATCAACTGCGGTCACGGTGTACGTGGCTTCGCCGATGATAATCTGCATACCAGCCTGAATACCGCTGTTCTTGGCGATATCAAGGGAGGTGGCGTCCTTTGAACCTGCCTTGGTCTTACCCTTTACGAGAGCGACAGCCTCGAAGAGGACAGTACCAAGGGCGATAGCATTGCTGAAACCAGCTGCAAGAGTGAGAGTGTCATAGGCGGCATTCGACTTGTTGATGGATGAAACCACTGCAGTCTCTACGCCGTCGCTGATAGACATTCCCTCGTATGCGAGCGAGTTCTTAGCAATCTTGACTGATGTACCGCTGGTGTAGGCCTCTACGACCTTCACGTTACGTACAACAGTCACTACACGCGTCTTGAGGTCAGCGCACACGGGAGTAAACGGAGGAAGGAACGAGCCGTTAACGAGGTTATCGGTGTTCAGCTTCCAAGGGCCACTCTTGCGGACGCCAGTCTCTACGCGATAAAACTCACGTGGCTGATATTCAGGAGTGAGATTGTAAGTTGTACCAGCTGCCATTGTTTACTGATTGTTTTGCGTTAATTTTTCAGTTCCCTCTTTCGTCCAGTCGGCAAACGTCTGCCCAGGCCTGTCGTCTGCGCCTCCACCGCCTTGCGGCGCGGTCGGGAACTTGTAACCTTGGTTGATCATCGTCTGCTTCAAGTCCGTGAAATACACGTTCAAATCAGCTTTGGGGTCGATGACTCTGCCTTTGTAGGCATATTCGGGAATACCAAACGACTTTGCGACCTCTTCTACCCTCTTGTCAAACGCGCTTTGGAATGACGCCTGCTCCATCCTGTCTAGGCGGTCAGCGAGAGGCTTCAATCCGTTGGCGAGAGCCGTAGCGATAGCTGCTGCCAAATCGGGCTGCTGTTGCTGCTGCTGCTGTTGCTGCTGCACCTGCTGCTGCACCTGCTGCTGTTGGTTTTCCACTGGCTTACCGTCCTTGATGTTGTACTTCTGTTCGTAGGTGTTCACCGCCGTCTTGGAAGCGTCATCAGCGCGCCGGTCGCCGTAATTCTTCATCACGTCCATGAAAGTCACGGCATCGACTATCGCCTGTACCTGACTTGCGTCCGTGACTCCTTGGGATTTGCTCGAAGCAATCCTTTGGAGGGTGGCCGTGTCTGCTCCGACAAACTTCGTTTGCAGTCCAGCCAAAATCAATTCGTAAACGTTCATCTCAATTTGATTTTAATTAAAAACACCGCAAATTTATGAAGAATTGGGAGCTAAAACAACGTATCGTTGTTTCCCGTTGCGAACGTTGATATGTCATTCGCAGAATGCAGAATAAATGGGCTGTCTGAATACAAAAAGGTACAGCTATCTTCGCAGACAACTGTACCGTGATTAACTACTAAAAAATACTACTAACCTAAAACAATTACTTTATGATTAAAACAATGAAAACACAAACGGCCTATTCGCTAACAGGCTGTACCTCTTTCTGCGGATTCTTCGCGGCCTGCTCTTCCTTGATTTGCTCCACTTGATCGTGCAGCTCGCCGTAGTTGTTGCAGTACGCCACGCCAGCTTCGGTAGACCATACGCCACCGCTGACGGCAGCAACGGCCACATCCACCTTATCCTTATCGCTGTCGATGAGGTACGGAACTATATCCACCTCTACGTCGATGGTGTCCGACGGGTCTTTGAACGAGGCGTTGATGTCACCGAGGGCTGATATCAGGAAGTTGACGCGACGCTGGAAGAACATGCCCAGCTCTTCGCCGTGATTCTCTACGGCCATGTGTGCGGCCATGAAGACATAGCGGAATGCTACGCCGCTGAGTGCCGTCGTACCCTTTATCTGGTCGAAGCTGATTCGCGGCGTGCCTGTCTGCGCATAACACTGGTTGAAGTACGTCTCTATCTCTACCTTCACAGGATCTGCAGATTGGTTCCACGTGAGGTACTGCGCATTCACGCCGTCGCCAGTCATCTGCAATATCTGGTTGCGGTGGTCTGAGCTGTATATCTCTTCGAGCTCACCGAACAACAGCAGCTTGGGGAAGAAGTGATTGTCGATGCAGTCAGCATATCCGCTAAGACATTTCTCCAGTCTGGAGCGGAGCGAACGGATGTTGTCACAATATGGCTTGTCGCGGTCAGTGAAGATGACCGGCAGCTTGCGGAAGTTATGCTGGAAAGTACCTTCTGCGTTCACCTGCCATCCAGTCAGCGAATCCCACTGAAAGACGTCGGTCTTCGTGATAGTCATAAAGGAGGTGTGCTCCACATTGTCGAGGTCTTTGTGCTTGAACTCACGACTGAACGCCACCATGTCGCCGGTCTCATCGTAGAACGGATAGAGCTTGTCACCTCTGAACGGCGACCAGATGGCACATTTCAGTTTCTTGGTAGGCTGTACCTTCACATTGAAGAGGGAAGCGACCTTTGCGAATATCTTCTTCCAGAATCCCATATCCTCTACGACGTACCAGTATTCGGCTACCTCAGTCTCTGACAGCCATGAGCGTACCTCCTTGCGGTTGATGTACTTCATCTTGTTAGCCTTCAACAGTTTCTTCAAGGCTTCGAAGATACCCTTCTCGCCTTCTTCTGGCTCACATGTCATCTTAGGCTCGGTGCCTACGGTGAAAGCCGTCTGGATGTTCACGATATCCTGCTCGATGGGGAGTGCGATACGGTTAGGCTCTTTGTCCTCGTATTCAGCCTCATGGTGCTGCTTGACTTCGCCATTGTCATCGTATTCGTCATACGCGAGCTTTTTAAGGACTTTAACCTTGTCGAACTTCTTCTCATCCATGATGTCATGGCGGGAAGGTTCCCAGTCCTTTTTAAGTTGGTCTACTTTGGGCTCTTCCTTGCGGCGACCCTTTTTCAGATAGGATATCTTGATGGCGATATCCTCGATTGCAAGTACCTCTTGCAGATTCTTCGGTGAATTTGAAGTGTTAACGGTTCCCATAACTTATATATATTAATGATTAAATGCCTTTGCAGTTGCCCTGCTGCCGGTTGCCTTATTCTTCTTACCCATCAGCTCATTGAAGCAGACGTAGCGGATTCCGTCGATACCATGATTGAAGTCGTCAACGGGGATATTGAGCCACGTGCCGTCCTTATCCTGCTGCCAGGTGTAGTTCTCGAACTCATTCTTGAAGTTCACGGAACGCTCGGTAAGGTATATCGTCATACCCTGCATGAACTGAATACCGTCCACGACGGAGCCTGCACCCTTCTTAGATGCGAGTATCGGTATGCCAGCATTGTGTATCTCCTTGATGGTCTTAGGCTCTGCAGAGTCAGCCCAGCACTTGCGAGTGTCTGCGTCCGGCTGCTGCTTGATAGACTTGATGATATCCGCATTGAGCATTTGCGTCCTGTAGCATTCCTCATCGACGTAGATAGCATTCTTGTAGTAGCCGACGGTGCCAATGGCCGTAGGATCGTTGGTGAATCCGAAATCGACGAACCGCCAGCGTTTTTCAACCCAGAAGGGAATCTCGGTAATGAACTTGACATTGCTGAATATGAGACCTTCGAGCTGTGCTCTCTGACCCAAGCCGTATATCTTCCACTTACGGATATCGACTGTACCGTTCTCGTAGTTGTATTCCGTAGGCTCGTAGGAAAGGATCTTGCGGCGCATGTTCTCGGGGATGAAAGGATTATCTACCATCGTAGAGTGGTCGAAGTAGCAATCCTCGCGCGTGCATACGCTATCATATATCCAATGCTTTTCTGCCGTCGGGTTGTAGTCCAGTACCGCGAACTCTGCACAACGCTGTTCGAGCTGGTCGAAGTCATCCTTGGTAGCCTCCATAGCCTCGTTTATCCAGAAGATATCACAGGTGAGACCATGCAGACGCTGTACGTCGTCGAGTCCTACGAAGTCAAAGACGGTAGTACCTATCCTGATGAGGTGTGAGCTGTTATTGATATACACCTGCCCCAGCAACCCCATTTCGGTAATGATTTTCACGAAGTCTTCCCATACCGTCGCAATCAGCCACGTAGCTTTCTTACGGGATATGACAATACGCTTAGGCTTCACGCGCTCGTTCAGAGCCTTGATGATAAAGAACTGGATAAGGGAGTGTGTCTTTGATGAACGAGAGCCGCCCTCAAAGACGTAGACGTTGAATCTGCCGCTGTTCTGAGCCTGGCACATTCGGTCAAACACTGGAGTAACCTTAACCTGTAGCCTCATATCTTCCTTTTTTGTTTCAGCTGCTCGAAAGCACTCTGCAATCCAGATGCAACGCGAGCACAATGCTCTGCCATCTTTGGAATATCTTCTTTTATCTTGGCCAATGCTTCGTCGCCTTTTTCGGTATGCTTGCAATGAACCTTGAACCATTCGTTCCAACAGTCCTTGCAGCAGAAAAAGTGAAAGCCATCGGTAACGCCGAAGAATATAGGGAGCTTCGAAATGAATCCGGCTTCTCTCACCTCTACGGCAATAGAACCTTTACTCTCTTTCTCGGTATCTATCAAATGCTTTCCGCACTGCTCACACTTCACTTCCATCATCGCCTCCTTTCTTGTTTCGCTCTTGGAGCTCTAAGTCTTTCTTATCATTATATACAACCTGAATATCAATGCCGGTGACTTCGTTGTCCTTTCCTGCATTCTCTTCGTGACGCATCATATTGCGGTGACGCCATTCTGGATCATGGTGATGAAGCCACTGGCCGACCATCTGGGGAGCCGGAGCGTGGCGTGTCTCGGTTTCCATGACCACCTCTTTGTCGGTGATGGCGTGCCAACCAGTACCGCCGCATATCGGGCAGTTCTTATCTTTGCCCTTGCACTGGCAGCGTTCGCGGACATATCTCTTGACAGTGGAGGATGTAGTAGCGCGCCCAAGGGCAAGCTGGAGGTAACTGTTGCGGACTGCTACATTTATTTGGTCACGTGCGCGAGCTAATACGCGGCATATATGCTCGGAGCGGCTTTTATTCTCTTCGTCAGTCCATCCGGCATACTTTCCGTTTTTCATCTTCCCGAACGTTATCGGGTTGAGCTGAGGTAGATCTGGCCAAATATCGCCTGGATGTGTGCTTCTGGGTAATCCTGACAAATCTTCGAGCCCGTTTGCTATCTCTGCATCCGTATATCCTCTTGATGCGAGTTCCTGTATTGCATCGTAGAAGTCTTGATTGTCGTAATCGAATTTGGCTGTGAATGGCATAGTAGTATCATATTTAGCAGTATTTACATCATTTCATTGAGTTTCGCCATCAATTCTTCGCCTTTGACGAACTTTGTATTATAAGGGTCGTAGCCGAACATTTCGCAGAATCCCACCAAATTCTCGAAGTTGGAGAATGACACGGTGAAGAATGCGTTTTCATCTTCCTGACGCTGGGCGGCTATCTCTGCCTGACGCTGTTTCTTCGCGCGGATCTGCTCTCTGGTCTCGTGGGTGTCTGCCTTGGTGTTTACGACGGGAGCCTGCGCTATAAGGTCGCTGAACGTCGTGATGGGAGCTTTCGCTATGTTCTCCGTCACGGCCTTGGAGATAGCGGTCATCTTCTCGTATTCCTCATTGGAGAGACCTGCAGCCTTGAAGTCTATCTCTCCGACGTAGCGTGAAACGAGGTTGTAGTCGGCCTTTGTGTTGCCGAGTGCCATGTATGTCATCTGCTCCTTTTCGGCCTTCTCGTCGAGCTGCACGGCCTCTACCTTCACGTCGTAGTCAGTGTCGGGTGTTCCGTCGTAGCCGTAGTAGGCGTCCATTGCCTGAATACGCCGGTGGCCGTCTATGAGGTTGCCGGTGGCTTCGTTCCACACGATACCGCCCATATATCCCACCTTCTGCATGTTCTGCTTCTGAAAGCGGATTTTGTCGTCGGTATGACGCTTAGGGTTCAGCGGATTGAGGTGTATCTGCGAACGCCTGATAGTCTTTGTCGTGCTCTCTGATAGTTTCTTCATATCGTTCTCAATTGGTTAGCCTTGCCCCTGCTTGTAGTCGTGCTCGAAGAGAATGCGCTCGGCTCCAGGAAACGCGCTGACTACCTTCGCCAGATCATTCGGGTAGTTCTCTCTCAGGTACAGCAAATATCCGATATTGCCGATGTCGTCGCCGCTGGATTGCTCGTGGTCGTATTTCTCTGGCTGAATCAGTCCATTCTCAGATATATATTCGAGAATATCCCTGTTGCCGTATTCTGAAAGCGGATAGAACTTGCAGCTCTTGCCGCTGATGGCGTTCATGTAGTAGGTGCGAAGCATTAGCCGCCTGTTCATGCTGTCGGACTGTTTGAAGCCATAACAAGCCCACTGCACGCCGGTACGCTGCCTGACAATATCCGTCAGCTCTGCGAGGCTGTACTGTTTTTGCTTCTTATTCTGCCTGCATCCGTATTCGCCGTGCTTGATGTATGAATACACAGCATAGTGAGGCACTTGCACCCACTCTGCATTTGGGTAACGCTGTTGCGCGTATGATAGATAGCGTTCGTTGTGCTCTAGCCCATCCACCATATACATGAATACACACACAACTCTCTTGAAACGGGTATATAACAAGTCCAAAAGCGTAATACTATCCTTACCCGTAAGAGAATGAAATAGTATTACGCTGTCAGTGGTCTTTGCCACTTCGTTGATGATGTCTACCGCTTTGTTCAACATCAGTACCAAGGATTAGTACCAACGTTCACCTACACGGTTACGAAACCAAGCTCTCAGGCCTTGACCGCCTGCGCTGTTCTGGTTCTGCATCAATTTACGTCTGCGAGGTTCTGGCATAGTCGTACAAATTAAATGTTACTAAATGTCTAACTTATTCTCAATAATGCCGCCCAGATTGAAGATGATAAACATTTCGTCGTCGGGTGCATCGGTTAAATCGTATTCGTCTTTTATGATGTCGTAGCAAGTCTTATTCGGGTCTTCGCCCAAGAACTCTGCACTCACCTTCTTAGCCTTTTCTTTCGTGAAAACAGTCCATCCTTTCAGCTCTACCAAAAGACACTCTGGCTGGTGATACCAATCGAAGCGGATGGCGTCGTAGTGGATAGGCGTCGCCTTTGCACCGTTATCCAGATGTATGGTGTTTTCACTGTCGCCCTTAAAGTCCACTAAGCGTGAAACATAGAACGGTGTATATTCGCGATACTCGCGCTTTTTCGTGCCTGCGACAATCTCACGGGCAAACTTCTTTTGAAGGATAAGTCTTAACTCTTTCATATCAGTCTCAATTTTTCGGGTGTAAAATTAATGCTTTAATTTTTCTCTCTCTTTAAACTGCGAGGTGTAAATGCGAACTTTGGTTTTATGTTCGCAAATACACCGTCTAACAGTCTCTTAACAACTCATTTTACAAACTATAACTCAATAATCCGTTTTCATTCATTAGCCTTAAAGAATGCTTCTACGTCGAAGCCGTCTATCTCGGCTGCGTTGCTGTCATCGCTCTCATAGACGTGTATCTCGTCGATGTAGCAAATGCCTGTAATCTCATAGCCTGCGTTCGGGTCGTGCCATGTGCCGAAAGCGTGGTCGAAACTCTCGTCTACCCATTCTTTATCGAAGCATACTTCGTCGATGGTAACGTAGTATTCGCCTACATAGCAATCTTCTGCCACTGGACTGCCTTCTATCGCTTTTTCGTAATTGTTACCGCTATAGTTCTTTGCACGCTTCATCAGTTCGTCGTACATTTCTTTGTAGAACTCAGGTGTAAAAATATTCTTTGCCATAGTCGTATCAAATGAAAGTTATATTATATCTAGTCCTGTAGTCGTTCATATAGTACATGAATCTCAGATTAGAGTACCAACAACCGCCGTTTGCAAGTTGCTTGTATTCACCAAACAGCTGCAAGTCCTCACCCTGCAAGAAAGCGAACTTAGAGCTGGTATTTGCAAGTACCTGTCTGATAGTATATCGCGTTTCGTCTGCATTCAAACCATATTGCTTGATATAGGGTACAAAAATCTCTCTAAAGGCCGTTTCGCTGTCGGTTGTATCTCTCTTAGGCCGGACGTTCAAAACGCCGTTGTGGGCAAACCAGGTGCCTGTCTCGCCGTCGTAGAACGGATGGCAATTGTCGCGCTTTACGCTGCCGTGAGTTGCAAGGCGAAAGTGCATGATGCAAGGCTCGTCTTTGCTGACCTTCGCAATCTCGCTCATAAAACTGGCTAGAGACAATCCCTTGTAGCTCTTAGTAGGGGTGCAAAAGCCGCAACCGTCGTGATTAGCCTGATACATAGCTCTTATTATCTTGTTCGAAGGTAATGATACGCCCTTCGGTTTTACACAAATCACACACATATCTATCTCGTTTTAAATCGTTCGTTTGTTATACTCTATATTTCTCAAAGCGTTCTTTCCAAGCCCTGTCGCTAGCCTCTGCGATATCGCAGCATTCGTTTGCAGGGATCTCGTATTTCTTTATCTCTTCATCGGTAGCGTGGCGAATGCCGTCAAGCTTGCACCTGTAGCCGCTTGTCATAGTCCATTCTCTACCGGCCATTGTATCTTCATAGTCGAAGCTCATACCCAAGCCGCAATATCCGGCTTCGAGGTTAACCAATTCGATATTGCCTATCTCACCGTCTACCACTACCATGTCATCACATCTGAAAGTCTCACCGTTATATTCGAAACTATCAATACCGTCACTCGTAGGACACGAGCCGTCGTGGTTGTAGAAATTCAGACTTGTCATCGGTATAGCGTAAACCTCTTTATCGTACCAATTATCACGTTTCATAATCTTATTGAATTTGGTTGTTTATTTCGTCGCTGTTGGCGTTTTATATCTCTAGTGGGTAGTTTATCACCTTCGAACTTTTTGAAAGCCGTGAGCCCTTAATTCAGGGCTGCACGTCTCTCGATAAAGTATTGCTTCTCACTCGCTGTCAAGAATGGTATATCTTCGATGGTCTGGATGTTGGCTGTCAACTCGTTCTCGTAGCTGTACTGAATCAGCTTTGCAAGAAAGTTAATCCAATTAGCAATCTTAGTATATTCTACCGTGCCAGAATGCTGTCTGAACTCTAAGGTCTTGTGGCGGTTGTAGGCCAGCATGTTAACCTTGAAATAACGGCTGTCTACACGGCTGATAAGCTGCTGTTTGGTGGTTGCACCTTCGAGATTTACGTTTCTCATGCTACGGCAATAGCCGTTATTGTTTGCCCTGCGGCTGTTCGGCATAAAGGTGTCGATTGCAGCTTCTAGTTTCTGATAGTTTCTCACGATGCGGATATAGTGAGCGTCGTCGATATTTGCAGCACCGAAATGTACGTGCAAGCCGGTAGAACGATTAACTCTAGCACCGACGGCTGCAAGGCTCTCGCAAAGCGTTTGCAGGCTGTTCAAACCCTTGTTACCCTTCAATACCGGACTTACTACCTCGTTACCGTCTGAGCCGTGAATAGAGCCGTCAGAAACTATCTTAAACCAAGTGTTATTGTCTTCGTGGTTGTAGCCCTCTGACTGGATATCCAGATTGCGCTGCGTAGCCTGCTGAATCAAGCTAAGGCGGTTGCAGTTGTAGCATTCAATCTCTACGCCAAAGGTAAGCTGACCAAAGGTGAAAGCGTTGCGTCTGCGAGGTACGCGAACCGGCTTGTACATATTAAGAATGACCTCTACATCAAAGTCGGTCAAACCTAACTTAACCAGGCTCTCTTTCTTCACTGCCTTAGTAGACTTTGCAGTCATAATGTCCTTAACTTCGTCGTTCAAAGACTTCATGTTTGTCTTTGCCAAGCGAGCTGCCTTACGTGCTCTAGCAAGTTCTAACTCTCTTGAAATGTTCTCGGGTCTTGAAATAAACTGTGTCATAATCGTAAAATTTTGAGTTGTTATTTGAGTTGTTTTGTCTGATTGACGATGCAAAGGTAAGAAATAAATTCTAAACTTTAGCAAAACAGCTAAATTTTTAACTTTTATTTTTAGTTTTCGCGCTAAATTAACGCTTATTTACAAAACTTTAGTGTTTACGTTAATGTTTCTTGAATCCTTTTAGCTTTGAAACTAAATTTGTACCTTTGCACCCACATATAAATAATATAGTATTATGGCTAAATCAGATTTAAGAATCAAAGAACTCTGCAAAGAGAGAGGTATCACGCAAGCACAATTAGCTGAAAAGCTGGGCATACGTCCAGACTCTTTTTCGCAAGCAATCAGGCGCAACAATTTCGATATGGCCTATCTCATGCGAATGGCAAACGCCTTGAATGTCTCTATCGCCGACCTATTCAGGCAACCGATGAAATGCCCACATTGCGGCAAAGAGATAAAGATTGAAATCAAGTGAAAAGATGCGAGACGCTTCGCCAGATCCTTGCAGCCGGTTCCGTGACAGGTTCCGGCTATTTTATTACACCCTCACCCTGCAATCTCTCCAGCATGGCAGACAAGATCTCTTTCGTCTTTTCTCGGTACTTAGTATAAACCTGATAGTAATGCAACGTTCTGCAGGAGCTTCGGGATATCGGACTCTTCGACTTTATTCCTACCGTCTTTGCTATCTTCTTACACAGCTCTTTCGGCATCCTGTCACCGAAATAGTTACGTGGGGAGTAGAGGTACTGGATGACGAAGACGAACATATCCCTGGAATCAACGTCAGATACGGAATCGCCTTTAATCTCCATAAACATATCGTACAGCTTTGGCAGCATGGCATAGTCTTTGAGCATGGGAGTGAACAACTGGCGTTCACGCTCTTGCGCATGTTTCAGTTCCTCGCGCGCCTTGCGCATGGCTCTGATGGCCTCCGTAATGTTAAATTTGCTTTCGATTGCTTCCATATCAGTTATTTTTATTACCTTTGCAGTGCGAATACGAAGGTGGAATGGAGCAATCTATTTCACTTTTTCTTTTTCACGTCGTCTACTGTCTCGTAGACAAAGAACACATCCACATATTTACGGCCTTTCAGCACCTTGCGGAACTTTTCAAGGTCGGCTACCTCAATCGGTGGGTCTTTGGGCTCGAATGTACGCTTTCCCTCTGCATCCACGCGCTCGATACGCATTATCTTGTGTATCGGAGAGCGCACAAGATGAGCTGCAGATAACGAACTGACCTGGCATTTTTCCTTAGTCTTACATGTCTCTATTGTAGGCATTTGTCATTAGTGTTTAAAAAGCCCGCACCCACCCTTACGGGATGGGATGCGGAGCGTTTAGATTTTAATTCTTTATTCCCAAAGCGTGACCGCCTGCACCTGATACCCGTTAAGGACGTAGGAGTAGCCGAGGGCGCCGTAGTGGCCACTGAAATACCAAGCGATAAGCACGTTGTACCTCTGGGCAAACCAGTAATCATCCTCGAAGTCTATTGGCTTTGCGCTACGCAATTCCAGAAGCTTGTTAATAATCTCGCGATTGTGGTAGATTGCAATCCAGACTGGAGCAGTAGGCAGGTAGTGACCTTCTTTCAGCTCAAAGCCCAATCCAAGCTCTTTGAGGTGGTTTGTGTGCTTCACGAAATCCCAGTCCGCCAATGCTTCGCACTCACACTGACAGTAGTCGTCTTTCGGGTGGTCGCTTCTCGTTAGTAGCTTTTGTTCGCCATAGCTTCCGTCGAGAGGAAGTGAAAACTTGTGACCGTCATAGACGATACCAACCATCTCCAGGTTCTCAGTATCAGTCTGGCCGTCATAATAACGTTCAAAGGAGCCGTCGTTATGGATGATGTATACACCGTCTTCCAATTTGGTAGTACACTCTTTCTTTTCCCCTGTCGATTGTGGCGAAGCTGATTGTTCCTTCAAGATATTTCCCAATAGCTTTGCCACGTGCATTGTGACATCTATCTTTTCGGCCTTACCACAAGGTTTACCATCTTTGAATGGAGTTCTCGTAATATGCAAACTCTCATTTTCGAATAGAAGGTGATTGTCTACTTCTACTAATGTCGTTTTCGTTGTTTCCATAATGTTTCGTTTTAATGGTTTTCGTATTCCTTAACTATATTATCACAAATTTCAAGCACACTTAGCACTTTGCCCACATCGAACCAATCTTCGGTACGGACGCCGCTTTCCATGTCTATCCAGCAGTCACCTTCATTCGGACTATCCAGTAAACATTTGAGCTTTTCAGCTACGTTATTCGGATTGATACCGCCAGCATAGCCGACTTTCACTTTGCCTTTGAGCACTTGGATAGGCGTATCTATTCCGCGACCTCCAGATGCGTCTAACAGGACGGAAAACGGCTCATAGAACGGATATCGTTTCAGTGTCTCGCGGTAGATATCAATATGTTCTGCATCTTTCTGCTGTACGATTATCTCTTGACCGATAATAGGCGACATCCATATGGAAGATGGGTTATTCCTCATACCTGCAATATTAAGCTGACACCGCTTGAAGATGTGCAGTTTGTCTCTTGTCAGGTCTATAACCTTATCCCAATCCCCTACGGCTGCATCGTGAGCAGCTGAACCGCAAAGATGCAGGGAAAGATTAAGTCCATAACCCTGCAATCTCGATATCTCATCTGGATTGAGATATCGGTTTCCGTTCTCGTTCCAATGGTATGACGTCAACACGCCAAACTCTGCCAGTGGGTATTTGCGCTGAATATCTCGTAGGACACTAAAATCAGTCCTCTCGTCGATACCTGTAAACGTTATATGTTTCAACCTCATGTTACACCCTCCTAATACGCCTTACCGCCGTGCTTGTATTCACGGCATTCATTATACCTCATCTTCCAGACGATATGCTGGTCTAGATCAATATCCAGCTGATTAGCCATGCCATATACAAAATAGATTGAGTCAAGCAATTCAGGCTGGGTACCGAATAGCTTGTACTTTACCAACTTCCAAGCATTGACGGGGAAGGGCTCAGTGAGCACTGGAACCTCGCCAAAGTGCCTATCCCAATCCATGCTGTCGCCGTACTTCTCGTTCGCAAAGTCAAGCAGGCGAATAACGATGTCGGCCAGCTCTTCTTCGATGGTACCTTTGATGATTTGTTTGTAATGCTCCTTGAAGCTGTCATCTTCAAAGACGCCCTTTGTCCTAAGTACATCCTTGAACATTTCGGTATCGGCTCGACGTCCTTTCCTATCAGCCTCCACCGCTTCCGCTATCTCGGTCATCACGAGACACAGCCATAACTCATCCGGCTTCTTTTCTTCGTGCCAGCCGTGAGCGCAGGCGATATCATAGATGGCCTTGGCGAACTTCCTTAATTGTTGTGCATTCAGTGTCATATTGCTATCTTGTTTGGTCTTGACAGTCTCTCACACAAAGCTTCGCACAAAACGCGGCTCATATTCACCTCAACGGCATTGCCTATAAACTTCTTCTGCTCTGCCTGAGTGCCTATAAGAGTATAATTCTCGGGGAATCCCATTATCTTTTTTAGCTCCGATATTTTGAGCATCCGCATCTTGATGTCCACAATACCGTACATGGCCATGAACTCCTTGACATTCTTTGTCATCGGGCTGTCATCTTCGAAGATGGCAATTCCTAGACCTCGCTCGGTGCTCACCAAGTACGGCGGCATTTTATCCATCCGCGCAATCAGCGTGAAGCATGGGTTGTCAATGCTGCCGCCCTCGCTCTGGTACTGCGGATTCATCAGGTATTGTGCAGACACCACCTTTTGCTTCGGTGTAGTCAGTACCGCCGGACACGGCTTCTCTAAGTCAGACACCTGACCGCCGCCGCTATATTCGTTGGCAAGGAACTTGCAGTTAGCCACGCCTATCTGACCTACGGTGCAGACTGTCGGTGCAGGCTCATCTATCGAGCTGCCAGTATTGTTGAAGCGGTAGTTCAGGATAAACTGAGGATTAACGACGGCCAGCCTGTCTTTCGTCGTAACGGTGGCGCAAGGCGCATCCATATCGTAGTTGTGCTCCGCACCTCCATAATAGGCCGTGATAAAGGCGTGATGGTCTCGCGTCGTGATAGCACCTGCAGGGCCATCGACGGGAATATTCTTTCCTGTAGGATCACCACCGAACTGTTTTGAAAGGAAATTGCACTTCACCATTCCGAGGCGGTTCTGGACTGCAACAGTCGGACACGGCTCGTCGATGGATGGTGCACAGTGATGACCGCCTTTGTTCATGGAGTTATATTTCAATATCCACGCCTCATGCTTTTTCTTGCCGCCAGCGACGAACTTCACCAATCCAGCATAGATACGTTCTAGGGTACGCTCACACAGCGGCTTTTTCTTCTCGAATATGCTGCTGCCTTCATCTTCGAGGTCTAACACCTCTTTGACCGGCTTCCATTTCTCGTAGTTGTGAAAGAGTCCGCTTTCGTCCACCTCTTTGGCATGAGTGGGAATAGGAAACGCTATCGGCAGGCCGTGACGTGCAAACTGCCCGAAGAAACGCTTACGTGACGTGTAGGCTCCGAAATCGGCAGCGTTCAGGATTCGCCAGTCAAAGTCGTAGCCATACTCGCGGACATTACGAACCCAGCGAAGGTATGATGTACCTTTGTCCCTGCTGACGGGCTTTCCGTTTTCGTCCAGATCACCCCAGCACATGAACTCTTCTACATTCTCTATCTGGATGTAATCCGGCTGCAACGTCTCGATGTATCGGAACAGGTGTTCAGCCAGCGTGCGGCTGTCTGCATCCCTTGGCATACCACCTTTGGCACGGCTGAAATTTGTGCATTCCAGCGAAGCCCATAAAACAACGTGAGCCCCTGGATGTTTAGCTTTCATCTTGTTCAGGTGTTCGAGCATTGGCGAAAGCTCCAGCGTCCTGATATCCTCCGTGAAGTGCATCACGTCTGGATGATTGGCCGCATGGCTCAGAATGGCGTTCTTATCGTGGTTGACACACGCCACGACCTTTGCACACTTATTGCCGTAGAGCTTTGCATACTCTACGCCGCTGGATGTGCCACCAGCACCGCAAAACAAGTCAATGTACAGTAGTTTTATATTATCCATATTCAATATCGGTATTTCGTAAACTGAATAATTGCAAGAGGCTTGGAGAGGTCATAGTCCTTGAACCATTCTCGCCAGTCCTCATAGGAAAGTCCATCGTTGACAGCGATATTCTCCAACGTTTCCCTTGTCGGGCTGAATCTCTGGCCATCCACATTCACACAATAGATATCACCGCCCTCAAAGTCGAGCCGCTGTAGTCCGATACCGTCATCACGGGTAAGCGTGACTATCTCTCGCTGTGTGGAGCCTTCTGCATAAGGTTTGCCTACCCACTGACGGATAGACAGGACGGCTTCGTCAGCTGCTATCTTCTCAAAACGTTTGCGCCAAAACTCATAGTTGGCACGGATGGTATGGAACTTACCGCCACGAACGCCACGGCCATGCAGCCCTAACGCCAGCTTCTCACGGAAGAAAGTCTCTTCGCCTGTGTGAATATGACCCTTGGGGAAGAACTGCGATAGCGTCAGGACGTAGATCTTTTTCTTCTTAGCTCTTACCTTTTTCATCTTTCTTCTTTTTGGGATGTTTCTTGTTCACTCCTAGCATTTCCGCGAACTCTTCGAGTGTGGCAGCTAGTCCAGATTTATAGAAAGCAGCTGTGAAATTAGTACATTGCTGCAACACACGACCTGCAGCATTGATTATAACATTCTCCGCGCCGTCGCAATCTTTCCAGTTCTTACGAGGCTGGTCATTTTCCTGATAATAGACGACCATTCCTTTTTCGTCTATTTCGATGGTTATTACTTTCTTCATATTCCTTGATTTTCTCTTTCAGCTTATAATTCTCACGCTCTAGACGGATAGCCCTGTCAGCGACGGTCATCCAGTTATGATAGTATTTCTCGCAGTTACGTTTCAAGATGGCATTCTCGCGCTGGGTTTTCTCTACCATCAGCTCTTCCTCGGTGCAGAACTGCCCCGACTTATTGCGTACCAACTTACGCCGTTTCTTGACTACCGCCTGCATGTAGGCTTCGTCATTGTCGAATAGTCCGCTCATGTTCTTTCGGTAGAGATATACATTTCACGTGTTTCAGGGTCACAAAAGTCAATAAATGAACTGCCATCGTTTGCCGACCAAGCCTCATGTCGCTGACAACTGCCGCTCAGCCTGCATCCGAATCCCCTACAAGAGACGCCTATAAATCCTCTCCTGAACACAGGGGAACATGTTACATTATCGATTTGCAGCGTATTGCTACGCGCATAGACCTGCAACATGCGCACGATATCCTTTTTAAGCTTTTCTTCGGTTGTATCATCAGCATTACGCTCGATACCAACCTCAAAATATATTCCTAGTTTCTTCATAGTCCTATTGTTTTAGAATGGTAATGCTTGTTGCTCTGCTTCTGGTACTTTCGGCGGCTCTGATGTGCCATTCTGCAAATCGTAGAACAAGCTCAGAGCACCATTGAAGCCTACAATCTGGGAGCCGGTGCCGACGTTACGGCCTTTGCCGACAATCAGCTCTGCATAGTTCTCTACTGGAGTGAGGTCTGGACGGTTCTTGAAACTCCTGCCATAGTAGCTTGGACGATAAACAAGGATAACCATGTCCGCTGCCTGCTCTATTCCGCTACTGGCTTTCAGACGTGCCAGCGTCGGGCGTGGGTCTAGCTTGTCACGGTTGAGCTGTGACAGGGCAACGATACACACGTTCAGCTCTTTGGCAAGATTCTTTAGCTCACGGCTCACAAGTTCCAGGAACTCGTTGCTATTCTGCTGCCTGCTGACTGTTGTAAGGATCTGCAGGTAATCAATGAAGAATAGCTTGATACCTCGCTTGATGGCGTTGGCTCGAATGCTCTCCTTTATCTTTTCATACGACGAAGAGGATATGTCGTCGATGTAGATTGGATATTTGTTACTGACGGACTTCGCGTGCTCAAAATCAAGTATCTGGTCTGAACGTAGCTTCTTATAGAGCAATATGCCAGATGGAATGTGGCACAGCGGCGCATTGATACGTGCTGCAAGCTGCTTGGAGGTCATTTCCAACGAGAACATCATAGACGGCACACCGCACACAGCAGCATTCGTCATGATATCTATCGCCAGTGTCGTCTTACCTTGCGAAGTGTCACCGGCAATGACGATGAAGTCAGAATATTGTAAACCGCCCTTGTCGTCGATGAACTTATAGCCGGTAGGTATGCCGGTTTGCACATCATCCTTCAAGTTTGCTTTAACACCTTTCATCAGTGCATTATTGGCTTCCTGCATGTTGAGCACATCCTTGGACGCACGTAGGTTCTGCTCACGGATGGCGTCAATCTCTTTGTCGAGGTCTGAAAGGTCGAGAGTTGCGTCGCTTCCACATGCCATCAGCTTATGACCTAGGATGTAATAACGGCGTCTCTTGGCCATTTCTGCCAGCATGTCGATATTCTGCCAGAACGTGGCACTGGTGACGGCGTGGGATGATATCTCTGCCAAAGTTGCCACATCCGGCGCATCCTGCAAGTGCTGTCGTTCAAGCTCCATCCATACGGAACTCATGTCAGCGATATCACCTCGGTCATAGATGGCCTTGATAACCTTGTAGAGCACCTTATTGGTGGGATTCTCGAACAGCTCTTCCGATATGAGGTCTGCAGATTTGAAGTATGACTCGCTGTAGCTCATCATCACGGACAACACCTGCCACTCTATCTCGTTATTGTGAAGTATCAGTTGTGCTCGTTCAGTCATCGAAATTGCCCTCCTTGATTTTCAGAAAGAAGTTCTGGGTGAATATCTGGTCGAAGCAAGTACGGCCATTCCTGCCGTCCTCGCCTCTGAGATAGGTCGAGTTAAGCACTTTGTTGAGTACAGGAATAATATCGTTCTTGTAAAAGGTGTATATATAGTTCAAAGCCTGCCTACGCTCTACCGTCATTTCTGTAATCTTGGGTATCTTTGTCTCTTCGAACATATTGTTAAAATACTCCATGAACGCGTCGGCATTAGCCTCTTCGAGCTGTACAGCACCTGCACCCTGCACCTCATTCTTCCAGCTCTTGTTATTGAGGTAGGTGTACGGATGTTTGCGCCATTTCTTATCAGGCGTAGAAGCAACATAGAGCGGCGTGTGCTCCGTAGCGGCCTTGCGCTCTTCAAAGGTCAGGACATTGTGCCACTTGACTTCGCACTTCTCGCGATCTATCTTGTTGTCGTATAAATCCCACCACCTATTAAAGGTGTATTCGTCGGTTATCGGCTTCAACGTACCGCCTTTCTTCCGATTCTTGTTACCAAGGGCAAAGCCTTTCAGAAAAGCGTCTACCATGTTCGCATCACCGCCGAACCCAGCAGCAAAGGACATGGCTGCATCTAAAGCGTATTGTGGAACGTCCATAGCTATTTCCTGTTTAGGTATATCATCGGGTGGATTTCGAGATCACCCGTCCGTTGTACAAAGCCGCTGATAAGACATTCCCATGACTGAGGGTAACGCTCACCATTCTTTTGGCATAGAGAGATTAGCGGATTGCAAGGCTGGCCATCGCTCATCACATAGGCGTGAGCACAGTCGATACATTTGCCCTTCTTTGGCTTCGTGCTGGAGGTTTTCGGAGTAGTATTTCTTTTCGTAGCCATTATCGCGTCATCGTTACGTTGGTAAGCTGCCTACCCTTCGACATGACGCACCATTTGCCGGTGCCTTGCTCTGGGCATTCTATACGTAAGTCCTCCACATGACCGAAACGCTGCACATTGCCGCAAAGGTCAACAATCCAGCCTAGCTTGCCAGGATAAGGACGGATGGCACGACCGACAATCTGATACCATAGGGAGAGCGACATCGTAGCCCTCGCCATGATTATAGTGTCGAGCTCTGGATAGTCAAAGCCTGTAGTCAGCGTGGCGGCATTGGCTACCACTCTGATTTTTCCAGCCTTGAAGTCTTCGATAATCTGCTCACGTTCGAGCTTCGGAGTGTCAGCAGAAACCACTGCAGATGTGATTCCAATTTTGGTAAGACGTCTTACCAAATATTCGCTCTCTTTCACGAACTGAGTAAACACCAGAATACCCTTTCGCGGCGCACCTTTCTTGGGGGTGAGCACGCGCTGCGTCCAGTTGAAGAGTTCATCCTTGAAACCGCAACGCTCCAACTCCATTCTCATACTCTTTTCGTCGAACTCTGCACCCGTCGAATTAGTCCGCACGCGGCTGATGTCAAACGACGTCTTTCCCGTGAGGTCGTAGTACATGAGGTTTGCCAGATAGCCTTTTGCAAGCAGCTCTGATATCTGACAATAATATAGCAGGCACTTGAATATCCTTGGACGTGAGCGAGTTAGGAACTTTAGCATGGGCTGTCCGAAGCTGCCTTTGTCAAGCCTGTACGGTGTCGCCGTCAGTCCGATGACCAACCGCTGTTCGGATTCGATGAACTCCTTATATTGGCCGGTGATACTGTTTACCTGATGGCATTCGTCAATGAGAATATACTTGAAGTGCGCGAAATCATCCATGTGATTCATTACGCTCTTAATGGTGGCGAAGGTCACACGGTTGATATCCTTCTTACCGACGGAAGCGGAATAGACACCGAAATCCCAGATACCGTATGACTGGAACTTGGCCACATTCTGCTCCAATATCTCTTTGGACGGATTGAACACCAATAGCGGTGCATCAATGCGAGCCGCAATGTCAGAGATAACGAGCGACTTTCCGGCACCCGTCGGCAATACCAACAGGCCATTCTTCTGGAAGCGTCGCTTGTTCATAAACATGTTCACGGCTGCGTCACTGGCTTTTCTCTGATAGTCACGTAAGGTATATTTCATGTCTCAATTGATTAAAGGGCGTAGGTTGGTTGTTAGCCTTACCTACGCCCACTGGTGAAATACGGATTGCAACAGCCTAAGGCTTACTCTTTATCACCGTCGCCGTCGCCTTCGTCGTCTGCGATATCGTTAGGATCACCGTCGCCACCTGCAGGTGCTTCGTCGTCATCCTCATCATCGTCTTCTGCATCCAGCGGCTTAGAAGTCTCGGGAAGGTCGATACCCAGAACCTCTTTGAACGCAAGTCGGTTGCGCTCTTCAAGAGACCACAGCGACTTTGCATCCCACGATGGAATCTTCTCTACCTTGACAAGCTGCATCTGCTCGTTAATCCAAGAGAAATAGAAGAAACGGCCAGCGCAGGCGAGCTTCACGGTGTTCTTGTTGGAGAGGTGGTAATCCTCCGCACCGTCCTTGACACGTGCAGCGAGGTCTGCGATATTCTTGCGAACCTTCAAGAGGTTGTCATCTGCATCTTTCTTGATACGCTTAGCATTCTCGTAGGCGTCCAGCTGTTCTCTGATGGCGTCGGGCAGCTCATTCTCCTGAATGGTGCAGTATTCCTCGCGGATGTTCGTTATCTCGAACTCATCAAGAGCACGACGGACAACCTCTTTCTCGGGGAACTCTGCAGAGAAATTATCCCTCAGCTGAGTGATGACCTCGTCTACATTCTTGGCACCCTTGAAGATGACCAACATGTCTGCATACTTTTCTCTAGTCGCATCGTCCAGCTTTATCTCGATAAAGTCTGGCTCATAGTTCTTTAATACGTCTAACATAATGTTTGATGTTTGAGTTATAAAATAAGTTATTTACTGGATTCCTCTACTAGTTTGATGAGGTCGCCTACGGTCTCTACCTGTGACAGCTCTTCGTCAGTGATCTCGATGTTCAGCTCTTTTTCAAGCTCCATTTCAATCTCAACGACATCAAGCGAATCACCGCCCAAATCTTCTTTGATGTTTGCATCGTTTGTTACTTCGTCAGGCGACACATTCAGTTTGTCGCACAAAATCTCTTTGACTTTACTTTCAATTTCGTTCATAATGTTTAAAAATTAATATTGGTTATCGAATAAATCCTTTGTGTAGATATTATCAGCTTTCCAGGCTTCCATACTTTTCTTTGAAAGCCACCACTGAAATACCTGTTCGTCGGTCAAGCCTTTGTAGAAGTCATCCATTCCGTTAGCGTCACGGTATTTTCGCAGCTTACGGATGGTGCGAAGGTACTGACGTTTGTACTTTGGATAGTCACGCTCCATGCGTCGCTGCTCTCTCATACTTGCCATAGGGCAGAAGATACAGCCTAAACGATGATAGCCTCTATCGTACAGCTCGCAGTGCTCAACCTTTACTACATCATTCAGGAACTCCCAGACATCTTTATCAGTCCAATCAATTATCGGATTGATGATTATCTTATCCTTTCCGCTAATGCAACGTACCTCGGTTTCGCCTTGCTCTGCGAACTGGTCTTGGTTGGTGTTCTTAGTCCGCTGTTTTGCAATTTGCTCTTGTCGCCATGCCTCGAACGCATCGCTATTGTCAGTGCTTATCTTGCGACTCGCAACCTCGAACGTATTTCGTTTGGAACGCTTTACGCTCTCGGCTCTGCGGACACCCGTGAGGGTTACGAAATTACCCCCCCCCACTTTCCTTTAGTACCTCACAGCAGTATCTAAACTGACGTGTAGGCAACATCCGACGTTTGATGACCAATTCCCAAAATGTCATTTCCGGCCTATCCCAGATGACATCAGGATAGTTGTGCATAATGAAATGCACCAGTTCGGGATGGTCAATGCCTGTACGAGCGTAGTGAGCTTCAAACTTAACGCCAGCGAGCTTCGCGATATGGTAAAGACATTGCGAATCTTTTCCACCGCTGAAAGCAAGATAGAATCCTTTTGGGCTGTACCTTAGTGCAAGGGCTTCCGCTTTCTTTAGAATCTCGATTGACTTTTCGTAAATAGCTCTCATACTCTAACTGTTACTCAGGAAATAGCGACGGCTCCAGCTTCTGCTGTTGCTCGACGCGGTACTGCTTACAAAACTCTTTGATTTTCTTCTCTTGGGCTTTCGAATGTACCAACAAGCCTTGCTTCATCGGAGAGTCTTTCGGCTCCTTAAAGTACGCCTGCTGTCGCTTAAATAGCTCTTCGCAATCCGAAACCAGCTGCTCTAACTGTTCTTTCTCATTCATACTAAATCGGTTCTTTTGGTTTATAAACTCTATGGATATCAATGTGCCTGATGGAGTGCATCATCTTTTCCTTTAATAGATAGTCTGCAGGTATCATCTTCGGGCTGATTTTCAAATCCTCTACGACATGCTTCTGCTTTGCAACATGCCAGTAGACGAAATCAGCCCTATAACGGACACCGATAAACGTCCGTTTTTTCTCGACCTTGATCTTGGTCTTCAACTGTTTCTTTACCTCGGTATATTCATCGGGAATAAGGATGAACTCTACCTGCCGTTTCAATTCAGAGATAAGACCGCGACGCTGGCAGTCGATAAGGTAATCATATCGGTCTGCCTCGCGCTCACTATCGAACTTCAAGCCATGACGCTCTACCTTCTTAGCGTTATATTTGCCGTGCCTTACATAATTATTCGGGAATGCCATAGCTATTTCAAATTGACTATCAAGCCTCTACGTACAAGCTTTCGGACAAAATTCTTCTTGTTGAGAGCCTGCATGTAGATGCAGCCTTTTTCGGTAACAATCTTATTGCCGTGTACCTCGCTGATTTCTCCCGTTTCGGGATTATAGCAGAATATGGTACAGCCTGGCTTTTTCAGAATCCTTCCGATGTGCTTCAATTCTTCTTTTTCCATAGTTCATGCTGATTCTTTTGTTTCAACATCCATCCAATCAAACAGCGTGGGCGATGTAACGTCGCATTCAGCCTCACGCATGTAGGTAAGGCTGTCACGCCAGTAGTCATAGTTCAGCTCGGTACTCATACCCTTGCGACCCATCTTGATAGCACAATAGGGAACAGTGCCGATACCTCCGAACGGGTCAAAGACCAGCTCACCTTTATTAGAGTAACGCTCTATCAGCCTCTCGACGATATCGAGCTGCAACGGGCAGACGTGCATTCGCAGGTTCTTCTGCGACTGTCGGGAGTTCAGTGTACGCATTCTGGTTACATCATCCCAGATCCAATCTTTATGACTCACGGGGTCGATGGCCATAAAATCCTTGGGCAGCTTACCGGCTGCTTCGAGACCTTCCGCAAACTTCACATGCTCCACGTAGTTGTAGATATGCTCTTTCGCGAACTGGCGGTAGAATGCGCGGATAGTGCCGATATTGCTTACATTCTTCACGTCGTCGTAGGTCAGCAGGGTATTACCTGACGACTTCCAATCGGCGTGAGCGTCTATCTGCCACCGTGCAAGGCTGTATTCCTGCTTTGTCTTGGTAACAGGATTATCAGCGTAGGCGCGGCTCGTATCGGTTGGCAGCTTACGGAATAGTAACACATATTCGGGACATCCGACACCCATCTTAGAGCCGTCTTTTCGCATTTCAGTATATCCAAGGCGGTACGTCTGGTTATTCTCTCTCACGACGTCCGTATCTACGGTAATCATGCCAAACAGTACAAAGCCGTGCTTCATGTAATGGAAGATACACATTGCATGGAACGGGTCGAGCGACGGCATACCCAAGCCGGTGGCATTGCCGAACAGGATTCTATCTTTCACATGCACGGCGCACACACGTCCTGGCTTCAACACGCGGAGCAATTGCGGACTGAGGTAGTCCATCTGCTTGAAGAACTCATCGTTGTCTGCATTGAATCCGAAATCGTTGTAGCTGGCGGTGTACTCGTAGTGATTGGAGAACGGAACCGACGTGACTATCAGGTCTACCGAGTTATCCGGCATGTTCTGACATTCGAGCACGTTATCATTATTGATGGCCGTAAACAGCTTGCCTTTTTCTTCCTCTCGCTGGGAGTGCATGTAGCGCATGAGCTTATTCTCTACATCGAGACCAAACAAGCCATTGTCACGTACAATCTGCACCATCTTTTCAACCATTTCACGGTGCTGCTGCCATTTGAGGTTAAAAGTTTTGTATATCTCCTGCTCGCTCTCTGCATAGACGATATAGAGGTCAACGGGGTACCGCTGCATGAAGCGGTGTATTCTCGCGATGGCCTGATATTTGTCATTGAAGCGGTAGTCGATAAACATCACCGCCTTATGGCAGTGGTACTGGAAGTTCAGACCCTCACCGAGCATTTCAGGCTTCGCTGCAAGGTACTTTAGCTTACCATCCTTGAAGTCAGCAATAATCTTGTCGGCTTCGTCATCATCCTGCGAACCGTAGACGGCCTTGCATTCGGGAATGGCCTTGCACAACGCGATACGCTCTGCCTCTAGATCATGCCACAAAAGGAAATGGTCATCCTTATTATCTGGACGGTTAATGATCTCGACCACACGGGCAACGCGGCTGTTTATGCTGTCACGTTTCTCTTTGGCTGCATCTGCGAGTCCTAGAGCTGCCTCACGGAACATCTTCTTTTCTCCGTCGCCAAAGAATCCGGCTGTCTCGTTATCCACATTCACAACCTCTTCTATAACGTTGAGGGGGGGGGTAATATATCCTTCGTCGGAATATCCGAGGTCGGACGGCTTAGTCAGAAATACAGCCCACGTAGACACCCAAAGCCAAAACTCCTGCTCTTTACCCTTATAGAGCGTCAGATTGTTAGCTTTGGTACTGTCACGCTGGAAGAATCTCGTCAACGCCTGACCCGTATCCATCACGCCCAGATAGCCTGCGTAGTGAATCAGCTCTTTATATCGGTTCGGTGACGGTGTAGCCGTTGCTACAAACTTATATTTCACGTCGGCAAAGAACGGAAGAAACTCCTGATAGGTCTTGGTGCCGAATCCCCTGAGGACGGAAGCCTCATCGAGCGACGTCGCAGTGAAGAAAGCCGGATCAATACGGACACCAACCTCTCCATCACGGACACGCTCATAGTTCGTGACCATTATCGGGTATTTCTCCGCATTTGCCCTCACCTCATCCATGTTACGAACGTAGATGATGTCGAGGTTCATGTGCTCTTTAGCCTGAGTGACAAACTCCACGACGACACGCTTAGGACATACGACCAGCGCATTGCCGCCCTTGTGAACTGTTATCAGACGAAGTATCTCCAGCTGCGTGACGGTCTTCTGCATGCCAAACGAGCTGAATATCGCACGGCTACCGCCCTTGATAGCCCAGCGAACGGTATCTTTGACGTGTGAGTAGAGCGACGGTGTGAGTTCCGTTTCGCTGACATCAAAGCCGGTATTGTGGCTGATGGCCATCTTGTGCTTCAAAAAATCTATGTACTCCATATTTCCTATTTAGTTATCATATCAGTGCTTCTTTCAATGTTAATACTTGAATCCTATGGCTTATAGCGAAATACCTTTCCTTCTTACACCCTTCGCTCTTCATCCAACTGTCATCAAGCACAATAATATCACAATGCCTCAACAGGTCATAACAACACTGTATTGCAGTATGTTCGTCGATTTCCTCGTTGATGGGGCAAACCGTAAACGAGAATGTCACAATCCAATCTGGGTGAACAATACCCATTATGGAACGCAGTTCAATGCACCGCTTCAAAGCCGCTATCTTCTTTTCTTGAAAGCTGGACTCGTTACGGCCATTGACGGGAGTCGCAAAATAAACTTTCTTCATATTTCAGTAGTTAATGATTTTCGTCGTACTCTTTCAGCTTTCGATCTAGCAGTTTGTAACGTTGAAGCTGCACCTCACCATCCAGTCCATTTACTCTGAACCCCATGTAGAGCCCAAAGGCGCGGACGGTGGCTTGCCATAGTCTATTTCTATAATCTTTCATATCGGATTGACGTTTCAACAAAACCCCTGCAGGCGTATTCCTACAGGGGTGCATCTGGACTGACTTTCATCTTGTGGGTCAGGTATGCTAGAACTTCAGGACTTTCAAAAAAGCTGCCACCGTAAAGGAGGGAAACGGCGGCAGTCGGCAGGTTATCTTTCAGTCGAATTTCGTATAAACAAATGGCCAAGACTTCGAGACGTTTCTGTCTGATAGGTTTCTGATGTGATTCTTAGCGCAGGCGTTTGGTACTCATCATGCGCAAATTCCTTGCTTTGCCTGCGGTTGTGGACTTCACATCAGAATGCGGTGCCAAGGGGATTCGAACCCCTCAGAGCTTATCAATAGCGTATTTATGGCAAATCATCTCTTTTACTCCGCTTCCACAGTTGGCACCATTTTGTCTTTTCTTCTTTTTATTACCTTACTAATAATATTTTCTCGATTCTTCATGTAGTATGTTCGATTAGCAATCTTTCTTCTTAATTTTTCGCGTTGCATCTTCACGCCATTAGGCTCTGGCGCTTCAACGCAGCCTAATCTCTTGGCTCTTTTACGCAGCAATATGTCTTCCCTGTGTTCTTCGTAGTATTTTCTCTGATAAGCTCTACGTTCGTTTATATGGTCGAGATATCTCTGGCGCTCGTAACGTTTCTTCGATTCTGTCATAATGAAATATAAAGTACGCCCTACCCTCGCGGGCAAGGCGTACACAACTCAAAATTTACAGAGTTATGACACTCCGTAATATTAATATAACGTAGGTTCCTATTGAAAATTGTCTATCATGTCATCAAATTGCTGTTTTGATGTACCATTATTAGCCAGAATATTCATTACGACGTCATAGACGGCATGGTAGAGCTTTTCGAACTCCGCTTCATCCATCTTATCAAAGGCAATGCTTCTCACTGACCGCTGCCACCTCTTTTCGCGAAGGTCGAATATCGGGTCAAAGTAGCCTGCAGTGACCTGCGCCGTCCGACGGAATGCCTCTTTACCGAAGGTCTCACCGTGAGCACCCTGCGTGAAGAATGCCCTTTGAGGTGGAGTAAGCAAGTACCAAGCTGCTGACAGCATGGCGAAGTATTTTCGATGAAAATCGAGATTCCTGGCAAGCTTCACCTCTACGATATATTCCTGCCCTTCTTTCAGACGCTTCTTTTCTTCGAAGTCGTCATCATAGAGAGGCACTAGACCGTGAGCTGTACATCTGACTTTAAACTTCATGTCGTATCGTATTAAAAAAAAAGCAGCAGTCCTATTCCCTGCCAAGCCATCGGTTTATGCCTTAGTCCGCCGGTATTACTCAAAACGCAAGTATATTCTAGAATGGCAAATCACCCTGACCGCCCTGTTGAGAATAGCCGTCCTGTGGAGGATAGCCGCCTTGCTGAGGTGGATATTGCGGCTGTGGCTGATAGTATGGCGTCGGCTGCGGATAGCCTTGCTGTACCGGCTGATAAAATCCGTTCTGCGGTCTCTGCTGGTACTGCTGTTGCTGAGGTGCGCGCTGCTGGTACTGCTGTTGTGGCATCTGCTGTTGCATCTGCTGATCTTGCGGAGCGGTATGCACCAGATTATACACTTTGGCGGTGTTGAACCACTTACCTTCGTGCTCTCGCGCTTCTAGATCAAAGTACACGATGACGGAAGCACCTTCTGCCAGCTGGAACTGCTTTATCCTGTCTTCACCGAACACCTCGAAGACTTGATTACGCTTATATTGTCCGTGGTCGCCCGTCCTAATCTCCAAAACGAACTGTTGAGCAACCCACGGATTGCCTGTACGCTGGCTTGTGCCGGACGTCGCAGGCAGAATCTTGAAAATCGTACCTTTACTTTCCATTTTACCTTATTGTTTGTTATAAAAATCCTTTAGCTGCTGGAATATCATGCCACGCTCTTTGATCTCGGCTATGGCACGTTCATCACGTTTCACTCTCACCTTGCAGTATTCGTTTGACAAGATATCACGCTGTTTGTTTTCTTCGTCGTCGTAGGAGTTGACTGCAAGGAATACAAGGTTGCATTCTTCCAGATGTGTGCAATACAGCTGCTCTTGCACCTGATAGTAATAGCTCTTGTGTTTCTTGCGAAGATAGCTGACCAGAGCGTCATTGTCGCCGCGCAAGGGCTCTACCTGATTGATGAAGTCGTTAAACGAGAGCGTTTTCAGCTCGTCAAAGTCCACGACCTTGCCACCTTCAATCTTTGCAAAGTCAAGGCTGCATCTGAATACATCCATATCATCGGACACCACCCGATATTGCGTGTAGTAGTCATCGGGAAGAGTCCACAAATACCTGTCCTCTAGGATGGCACCAGTTCGGAGCGCGTCTATAGGACTGGCAAGTGCATTGTAATATGGTATCTCGTTGCTGACGAACCGCTGCAAGAGTGCAAGGTGTCCTTTCGTGTCCTTGCCCATCATCAGAGCGTGTACGTCACCACTACCTATATACATTGAGCAAATCATATCAATCCCTTCTTTTTGAGGTTATTGAAAACAGTATTAATCTGGTCTGAGGTCATATCATTCGCGTCACCAAGGGCGAAATGCTGGAGCACATTCTGACCATATTCTGCATTTTGCAGCATGTAGTTGATGACCATGAGCCGCTTCGTGTCAACATTCGGAACGGCCATCTGCTGTGAAGGCTGCTCATCTGGATCTTCGCCGGTGGCAATCTTATAGGCATTCAGAAGGGCATACTTTCGGGCATAGGTGGAAGCCTTGCCGAATCCCTTATCACCTGTATCAAGTCCACGACCAAAGCTCTCTACCTCGATAGTCTCATCAGGCTTATCAATATTGATAATTCTGACCGTCATCTTCACGATATCCGCAAAGGTAACGGACGTATAACCGTCGCGCCCCATCTTCTGCACCTGGTCAGACCTCACAAGCTCTTGCCTGACGGGAACGCTAATCAATCCAAACTTGGTCTCTGCTTTCTTCACGGCTATAAGCACGTCAATATCGGCAACGGCCTTGTAGGAGTTGGTATTTGTCACCTTCACTTCGGTCTTTTTCTCGACGTTCTTGATTTCGTCGGAAGCCATCTGCATCTTCTGATACAGGTTTAAATCTTTGTAGTCACTCATTTTTCTTAATAATATTTTGTTATACCTTTTTTCATTTCAACGGCAACAATCTGCCGCTGGATTTCATTCAGAGAGTACCAGACGGCACTGTTACGCTCGCCGTCCTTGCGCTTTCGGACATAGCCGAACTGAACCCAGTCTTTTAATATCTTCGGGTCAAAACCAAGCTGTTGGAGGTATCTTTGTGCCTCGCGCTGCTTCATCTTGTCGGAATCAGGTGCAACCATGTTGCGGTACTGAATCATTCCGAGGTTACAGGCCTGCTGGACGATATGCTGCAGTGCTTCGAAACTCACTTCAACTTGCATCCAGCCTCCTTTCTGCCACGATAATCAGCTGACGCAGCTCAGTAACCTTGACAATGCGGTATCTGACTTCGGAATCTTCGTTGTTCAATTCAGACGCACGAGAGAATAGCGAATGATATCTCTTATCGAACACATCTTCCGTGTCATCTGGATAGTTCAGAACCTTCTTGTCACCGGCCTGAACATTCCGAATCAGATCCTTATTGCCACGTTTGTACTTTACATCTTTTTCCATATATCATCGTTTTTGTATGGTTTCAATAAAAACCTTTGCCATCTTCCCAGACAGCAAAGGAAAAAATTTTGAAAATTGATTCATTACTTATAAAATATAGAAATGAAAGGAGGAAAAACCAGTCTACATTCACATGCAAACTGGATTGGGGAAAATGTTAATACTTTTAGCCTATGAAAATTCTAGACGATACCGCTGTATCTTCGGACGGGTGGCTGGACTCGAACCAGCGACTGTTTGGTGCTCTAGCCAACTGAGCTACACCCGTCTCTTTGTCGCGCTCTCGCCTACTGAAAGGCGATTTGGTACTGCCATGCAGAAGCGCATAAATTTAGCCAATATCTCGCATCTTTTCACCCTGCAAAGCGTCGCTCGACTAAGCTTTCCGAATAGCGTCATCGCGATTTAAACCTGCTACTTGGTTTCATTCTACCCTTCGACGTTCTACCGTCTATGATGAGGCTCTTAACCTCTGGTAGCCTGGATCTGCTCTCAACCGACCTTTAGGAATGGACGCGGTATCATCTATCTCTCTGGATAGCCTTTGCATCTTATCTAGCTCGTAGATAGTGTGGTGCAACTCAGTTCGACTGTAGCGTCATATCTCAACGCTGTTGCACCTTGCAGCTCTCTTTAGGGCTGAGCTGCCTTTGCACCCGTCAGTGTGACCAAACACCTGAAATGTCTATTTACTCGTAATGTAGTTCAAAAGCTCTTGCTGGGTCTTGAAACAATACTTTTCATCGTAGCCAGTGTACCAATCTACGTCACCATCATCCTTGCACGGATGAATTGTTACGCTCTTGTCTCGCGCGTTAATGCTTGCAGTAATACAACCTACGGTTATCTCTACTGCCTTTTTCGTCTCTTTGTCAATTGTAGAAACCTTGTCGCCTACATTGAATTTTGTTGTTATTTGTGCCATAATCGTAAATTTTAAGTGGTCAGGTGGTTGGGCTGACCATTACCTTCATTTAATATCTTCTTTCAGTTCAACTTTATGATTCACGTATGCCAGAGAAAGTGCCATTGCACCAAATACGATATTGTGGGCTGTAGCCGTGCAAATGCCGGTCAATACACCTGCTGTACCAAGAACGACTGCTAATGCCGTCACGGGCGACGAAAATGCCCTTTTCAGTGATTTCTTCATATCCTTATGCTGCCATTAAGTAATTGTAAACCTCTTTAACGCTCTCGTCATCAATTGCAACCTCTTCGATGTCCTCAGTGCGAGGGTTATATTGCCAGCCGGTAAGCTGTACGTCTGCACGTCTTCCTGTCTCTACGAAAGCACCTGTACCGTTTTGAGGGTCATCTTCGCGATAGCCTGTAATATTCAGATATCCTTCTACGTTCACTTGCAGCTCGTCAGTCACGTCTACGTCAAAGTTGAACGTCTCGTTATTGCCTAAGCCTGCGAGCTTAGATGTGATAGCCTCAATCTGGGTCTTTGTCAAAGTAATCATAGCCGTAAATGTTTTAGAGTGAAACAATACTTACCAGGTTAGCTTTCTTGAAGCAACGCCATTCTGATTTCTCAGTGTCGAAGAAAGTCTGCACCGTATCATTGCGCTTGCGGTCGCTGCCTAACGTTTCAGGTACAAGGCTCTCTTTTAGAGTACCGTACGCTTCGCGAATGCTGCCGTCAACCTTCTGAAAGTAGAACTTCACAATGCGAGACTTCATCGCTGTACGTAACTTGATGTTCTGCCAAGCCATTTTAAGAGCTGCGCTCAGGCTCATGCCATTTTTCTTGATGAACTGCCAAGCGAGGGTCATTACCTCTCTCGTAACCGTTCTAAATTCTACCTGTGCCATAATTCGTAAAATTTTGAGTTATTTTCTTTGCCGTTTCAGATATTTGTAGTATCTTTGCAGCGTTAATCATTATTCACGTTGCAAATTTACAAACAATGTTTGATATAACAAGCGGTTTTGTTTGTATTTAACACGAATTTAACTAAAAACGTTGGTATTTTCACGTTCGTTAAGAAAAAGAGTGGCAAAAGTGAATAACACGATGTTGCACGTTATATATATAATGTACGTGCGAGGTTCTATCAGGCTCACGCCTCACTCTCTGAGCGTTCTTTGATATGCTGCACCACCTATTTAACGCGATTCGTCTTAGGTATTCTCTGGGGCTTTTTCTTCTTTGGCTTGTGATGGGCGGCTACGGTTGGCCGTTCTACCTTAGAGCGAAGAGACTTTAAGAACTTGCCACAAACGACGTCAGAAACCGATATCCTAACGGTTCTTATCCCGATGTTGGCAAAATCCAGATCCCGACGCCGGTCAATCTTCCGGCGACCTCGATGAGATCTGCCGTCAATCTCGATAGCAAGCTTGTATCTCGGAATGTAGAAGTCCAAAAAGTACGACCGGCCATCTATCATAAAGAACGGCTGTTCCAAAAAGTCGGATGTGAGCGTCCTCAGCTCTTTTGCGGCTTCCAGCTCGGAGGGCATTCTGGTAGTCAGTAGTTTTTCGGTGTTGACTGTTATCCACTCCACGAAAGACTCTGACAACTCACGGTAGGACTTAACGACGATCTTCCGTCCTAACTCTATACCTTCTACTGACGTATATACTTCCATATCTCTGATATTTAGCTAACCTAGTGAGACCTGAGCGAGCCGCATAGTCTATCCTAATAGGGTACGACCCCTATCAGCTTATGCGGTAGGAAGCTAGCTGAACCTGAGTCGAGCCGTCGCTTCGCCGGTGACGATTTAACTGGTTACGTCACTTCGGATTTCGTTAGGGTAGCCAGCCCCTCTCACAGCCATTCCGATGGATAAGCCTTAACTCCACGATGTAGTGAGCATCCCCAGGTCTCGTGGTTTGTAGGATTGTGCGCCCTGTGTCTCTCGGTCATTTCCGATACCCGTCTACGCACAAAACGGCAGTTAAATAGGTACGTGAGGATATAAAAAACCCTCCGCGTCGCACTCACACTACGAGCAGAGGGTTCAATATGTCAAGCATATCTTTTCATTCCGTTGTCAACGTGTGAGATTGACTTTCGGATGCAAATATACAAACAATGTTTGTAATAACAAGCAGAAACAACTCAAAATTAACAAGAATTATGAAATCAGGTAGCACAAAGTACAGCGAACTGCCCACCGCAACACGTCGAATTTTCGACTTGGTGGAGAGTAAGACCGATGGCAACGTGCGAAAATTCGCAGAACTCATCGGAGTGAAGCAGCAGAGTTTCAACCGCCTCTTCAATCCAGATCCCAGAAGCGGTAAGTACCCGACAGTATCATCAGATATCATGCAGGCCATTATATCCACTTTCGGAGTGGATGAAGCATGGTTCTATCAGGGCAACACCCACTCTGAGAGTGGACGCCAGCATTCTATCAACTCATCCGACGCAGATAAAATCCTCGATATCTGGATGCGTTTTATGGAGAACCAGCGTCAAGGTAACGAGATTATGCGAGAAATGGCAGAGCTCTACAAACAAATCAAAGGCGAGTAATATGAAGAAACTATATATTGGAATATCGGTTCTCGCGCTTTGCGCCTGCATCGGTGCAGGTGTCTGGTATTACTACCACAACTACGTCGAAACCGTCACGAAGTACATTCTAGTAAAGTACACACCGCCCATCGAGCACGACGGATATACCAGCAAAGAGCACAGCGAAATGGCCTTCGTGTCCTATTCCGACGACTCGACGGCAGTAAAGCGAGAGCGCGTCCTGATGGCAGACTACCACAATGGCGTCCTCGACGAATATCTCAAAATGCCTGATACGCCACCAAGCGACGACCAGACAGCCGTGATGACCTGGCAGGCAAAGCGGAACGCCTTCGAAGAGTTGCTTGCAGAAGAGCGCATCCTGATAAGGCTTACCCACGTCCGTTCGCTGGAGCCCAAAGAACTACTGCAGCTTATCAAGAAACATGGTATGCTCTCCGAGCCGGTGGATATGTACATCCAGGACAACAAGATTGATGCAGCTTTCTACCCTATAAAATAAAAAAGGTGTAATGAGGTGTAACGGAGTGTAAAATGGAGGTGAAAAAAGGTGTAAAAAACCACATTTACCGCAAATTTACCGCAAAACGGAACAAAATCGGAACATCTGACACCAATGTACACGGCAGAAGAGCAAGATTCTGACATAAGGCTTCCCAAGCCGAGGGTCGCGGGTTCGAGTCCCGTAATCCGCTCAACGGAATAGTAAGAATGAGGATTCTGACACTTCCGGAAAAGAAAAATACAGAGAAAGAGAAAAAAGTCGCTGAAAAATTTGCAGGGTTCAAAAAATAGTTGTACCTTTGCACCCGCAATCAAGGAGATAACCCCACGGTTTCGAACTCCAGAGTCCTCAAGGAAGGATGGGTGAGTGGCTGAAACCAGCAGTTTGCTAAACTGCCGTACGGGTTCCCGTACCGGGGGTTCGAATCCCCCTC
>JAEEGL015813378.1_pt1 | contig 57935 bp, 52 predicted proteins | sample 9134231 | NCBI WGS metagenome assembly JAEEGL01 (sample SAMN16246548, study PRJNA631951) | gut metagenome | biome: gut microbiome; feature: rumen; material: fiber-attached | host: Bos | place: Iran: Karaj | collected 2018-10
ACTTACGTAATCTCTCCGGTCAAAAAACCTTAGTTGTTATAACGGCAACACCCGTTTTATACTACTTAATTCGTATAAACTCTCCGAAGTGTTATTCATATTAATATTTCTTTGTTAATCTTTCACCAACCATTAACTCGCTAATAAGTTTATTAATACTACTTCTCTTCATCAAAGATTTATGTAATTATTATAACATTTTTCCTTTATTTGTCAATGAATCGACTACTTTGATACTTTAATTCCATTATCAAAAGTAAAAACTATAGCCTTCTTCCTAGAATTCTTAGTATAGTAACGAGGTATTTTACTTTTAAATACAACATCACAACCATCAGAGAAACCCGTTACTATTATATGCTTTGGATTCAAATTCTTAGCAGCATCGTAATTTACTTTAAAAGCACAAGAAGTAAAACCATGGTGAGGCATCTTTAGTACATCTAGATTCTTAAAATCACTCTTTTTAGATAACTTTTTTATGTATGTTTTATTATCTGATTCGGAAGAGAGATCCCCAGTTAATAATATTCTGTAACCATTTACTTTAATAAATTCTAAAACACTATTACCATTTTCATCATCAAATTTTAATTGCTTAGTATTATATAATCTTATATTCATACTTTGAAAATCAAAGCCTTCACCATCTTTAAAGCTCTTTTCAATATAAGTTATTGGTACATTCTTAGCTTTCGCTTTTTTTATGATTTTAGTAAATCTTGTATAATCTTCATCCCCACTATATTTAGATATATATGTCTTTGTATATAATCTACCAACAGGGAATTTATTTAATAAATTTATAGTACCCGCAGCATGATCTTCATGAATATGTGTTAATAATATAAAATCCAGTTTTGTTACTCCAACATTTTTTAAATAATTATAAACGTAGTTTTTATCTTTAGTATTACCAAGACCAGTATCTATCATTGCAAAATGGCCATCTGATTCAAGAAGAATAGCATCACCAGGAGCCATTGAATCAGTACTTTGTTTTATAAAATGTATTTTATTGCTCTTCTTTACTACTTCTTGTTTTTTAACAGTTACTTTAACAGTCTTTGTTACATTATTAGAACTATCTTTAATTGTAATAGTTGCGTTTCCTTCTTTAATACCTTGAACTTTTCCATTAGATACTTTAGCAATACCAGTGTTACTACTCTCCCAAGATAATGTTTTATTTGTTGCATTAGATGGTATTATTGTTGTTTTAATACTAATACTTTTGCCTTCATAAACATAATAACTATCTTTATCTGTTTTAATGGATGTAACGGGAATATCCTTATTAACAACATTAACTATTCTAGTTAACGTTTTATCGATAGAACCTAATTTCAAGCGATATTTAATAGTATATTTACCAACTTTATTAGAATTAACTGACCCACTAACAGTTACATTTTTTTTATAATCTTTACCATCTGTTCCTGTAGCATTAAAACCAGGTTCATTATATTTACTGCCTACTACAAGAGTTATTTCACTACTACCAATTAAATTAAAAGTAATCCTTATTCTTTCTTTTGATACTACATTAATAGTTCTTTTTAAAGTCTTATTGATATCTTTATAATTTAAAGTATATGTAATAACATATTGTCCTTCCTTATTAGTATTTAAATTGCTTTTAACAACAACTTTATTTTTATAATCTTTACCATCTGTTCCTATTGCTTTATATCCAGGATCGATATATTTAGAACCAACAAATATATTTATTTTTATATTACCTAATAAACTAAAGTTAATCTCAAGTTTGTCATCAGTTTTTGTATTATCAGATTTATTATCTATTGTATTATCGTTTTTATTATCAACAGGATTATATGATGGTAATTTTCCAAATATTAAATATAAAACACTACCAACAATACCTAGTATTAAAACAATTGGAATGATAAGATTATTGTTTTTATTCTTCATATCTGTTTCCATAATGACCTCTATTTTAATTATATCATTAATTTCATAATATTATGTTAAAATATCTTTGGTGGTTATATGTACCTAGTTGAAAAAACAATTAATAAACTAAATAGTTATGGTCATACTTTCTTTCTTAAACCTAATGAATTAAATGAAGTATGTCATCATTTAAAAAAGAATAGTTATGAAATATATAAGCCATACTCATATAGTGAAAAGAATATCATATATAAAAATAGATTCCCTGAAGTCGTATTATTTGAAATAATAACGCCTACTGATCTTAGACACCAAGATATTATGGGAAGTTTATATAGTCTTCAAATAGAAGATAATTTATTTGGAGATATTGTAATAAGTAATGGTCATTATTACGTATATGTACTTGAAACATATAGATTCTATTTCGAAAGTGAATTAAAAAAGATTAGTAATGTTAATATTAAACTTAATGAAGTACCATTAAGTACACTTCTTGACTATGTTCCTAACTTTGAATACTTAAAAGTAATAACATCAAGTCTTAGATTAGATTCTGTAATTGCAAGGACTATTAAGACAAATAGAGATACTGTTAAAGATTTAATAAAAGATAAACAAGTTGTATATAATTATGAATTATTAAAAGATCCTGAAAAACTAATTAAAGAGAATGATACGTTCTCTGTTAGAAAGATAGGAAAATTCAAATTTAATAAGATTATTACTAATACTAAGAAAGATAACTTAATATTAGAAATACTTAAATATCAATAAAAAAAGAGTTTCAAACTCTTTTTTATATTTTATTCATAAAGTCACCTAATGGGTCATAATCTTCTTTTACCTTACTACTATCAGAAGGTTCATTAGATATAGGTTTAACTTCAGTTTGTTGATAATTATTAAGAAAACTATCTTCTTGATATGTTGGTTGTTCTACAACTGGTGTTTCTTGAACAGATGGTTGTTCATTATTAATAGGTTCCATAGTAACCTGTGGCATCTCTCTTTTAGGAAGAGTATCTTCAATAATAGGTTTCGGAAGTAAAGTAGGTAACACTACTTTTATTTTTTCAATGTTTTTATTTTGTTTGGGCATCATACTATTAGATTCTACAATATTAGATTTAAATACTAATTTTGTTTGATTATTATTAATAGGTTCTAATGATACTGTTATTTCTTCACCTTTACTAAACAAAGATCCTGAAAAGCCAATAACAATTGTTTTAGTGCCATAATTCTCACTAATTATCTTAGATAGTGGCATTCTATTAACTGAGTCTAAACAAGCTCTATAGACGTCTTCTATGTTGTTATACAACAATGTAAATTGATTATTCATACATTCACTTCCTTCTTTGTTTAACCATCCACTGGATTAAATCATCACGCTTTAAGACAGTCTCCGTTATATCATGACCGCCACCTCTAACAATTGTAATTCTAGCATTACCACCTAATTCATTAATCTTTTTAACATGTCTTTCCATATCTTGATAATTTATTACTCCATCTTTTTCACCATGAAAGAACCATATTGGCAAATGGGTTAGATCTTTTTCATATAACTGATATGTAATACCAGAACCAATAACCATACAAGAGAATAATGTTTTATACTTAGAAGCCATTCTATATGCTCCTCTTGCACCACTAGAACCACCAGATACAATAATTCTTGTTGTATCAATATCATAGTTAGCCATAATATATTTAATTAGTTCATAAGTCTTTTCCATTCTAGCATCTGTTCCAAAATCATCTGTACTATCTACGTGAGGAGCAACCATATAAAATGGGAAGTCCATACCCTTACTTATAAATGATGGATAAGCATATAAATTAACATCTTTCATACTCTTTCTTCCACCATCACCATGGAAATATATTAGTAATGGTAATTTTTCTCTTATACTATGCTTTGGTGTATAAAACCAATATTCATATTTTTTACCACCACTAGTTGTAAAGACATGACTCTTATAACTACGACTAATTTGTTTAGATTTATCAACAACCTTACAACTAATAGTTTCATAATTATCAGCTTCATCATAAATTGTAACACTTACTTTATTATCCGTTGTATTAATACTAAGTGTATTACTATCTATTAATTTTGATTTATTATTGCCATATTGATATATATAACCCTTTAATTTATTATCATCACTAGCATTAACAGTGATTTTACCGCCTTTATCTAATAGTTGTAATTCACAAGTACCTGTTGGTTTAACTAAATCAATATTCATAATATTAGCTTCATACTTAAAAGTACCACCATTCTTATCATAAACAATAAATGTATAAGAACCATTACTATATACTTTATAATTAATATTTCTTTCGGTTGTTTTAGTACCATCAGGTAAGATGGTATAGTTATAAATATTTTCATCAATTGTTAAATTAATTTCATTCTCTTTAACAAAACTTGTATATTTAATACTTCCTTTTAAATTGAATGAATATACAATAACTTGTCTCGCTACGGTCTTTGTAACATTATTACTATTAGTTACGGTATAAGTTAGTGAATAAGTTCCATTAGTATGACTATCAACACTACCAGTCCTTGTAATCTTACCTGATATATTACCATCATTTGTATCATATGATTCATAACCTGGATCATTATACTCATTACCATTAATTAAGTAATAAGTAGAACTACCTATAAGAAATAATCTAAAACCTGTATTTACTTTAGAATCAACGACTTTAATCGTTCTTGTTAGAGTATTAGATACTAATCCTACACTAACTTTATAATCTATTTTATATTCACCAATACTATTTAAGTTAACTTCACCAGTAACTTCTACTTCACTAGATAAATCTTTATCTTCATCTTGATAAATATAACCAGGATCTACCCATTTATCACCAATATTAATTAATATGACATCATTACCTTTTAATTTAAAAGTTCTACTATCTAGTGTATTACCATTAAAATAGTAGACTAATCCTATCACAATTAATATTAAAAAGATACTTATAATGAAATAATATATTTTATTCTTCATATCTACCTACTATATGAATTATATCAAAGAATTATGAAAAAAAGAATAAGTTACCTTATTCTATTTTTTTATAATATAACGTTTACCATTATAGACAAAATTACCACATTCAAATTCAAATGATACTTTATCTTTACCCATCTTAAAGACATATACTGTCGTATTATCTTCACAAGATTCAGGGGTTTCTCTACCTAATTTAGTACTACCAATCAATTCATAGTATTTCTTAATATCTTCTACTTCCGTCATCTCTTCATGAATATCTCCACCTTCAGTATATTTAATAACTTCAATACTATCAATCTTCTCTAAATCAAGTTTTTTATATTCTTCTAATTCACTAACTAACTTAAAATCATCATTAATTATTTCATCATTATAAACTTCAATATCACCAACATCATTTCTAATCTTTAATGTAATATCAGCTTCATGATTGTTTTTATAAATCTTAACTGTACCTGTTTTTGTTTCTCCATCAATATAAATATCATTAGTATTAAGAATAGTTACATCACCAACATTTACTTTAATACGAGAATCTTCTTTTATATTAACTGTTGTAATATTAACACTAGCAACATCAGTATTTAAATCTAATGAATTATTAATAGAACCTACTTGAATATCACCTAAATTAAGTCTAACTTTTAGGTTTTTAACTTCATAAATATCAATATCCGCAACATCAGAATCTATATCAATAGAAGCCTTAACAAAATTATCAATACCTACTCTACCAACATTACTCTTAATATTAATATTTCCATCATAATCTTTTGGAAGATACATAACTATCTTCGCAATCTTATGATCAAATAATCTCTTAAAGAAATTTAATGATTTTTCATTTACTTTAACATTAATCGCTTTGTCAGTTTCTTTAATCTCATATTTATCTAAATGATCAGCATAAAGTTCAACTTTAATCTTATCATCATCAGATACAATAATCTCAACAGAACCAGAGTTAGTCTCTAAATTAATTGTATTAGAATACTCCAACTCTTTCTTAGCAATCATTCTATTACTTTCAGAACCTGTCATTGCTGACTTTAGATTAAATCCAAATTTAATTAATAAAACTAATCCAAATATCGTTAATAATATAAATAGAACCCCTACAATAACGACTAATGTTTTAACAAATTTACTCATTTATGCCTCCAAATATTAATTATCTCTTATATATAATAACACAATATTTTATGATATACTACTTGTGAAGGTGATTTTATGTTTAATATTAAAACAAATTCTAAAGAGGTAGTTAAAGGTGATACATTTATAGCCTTATCTAATATGCATCATGATGGTCATGATTATATTGAAGATGCTATTAAAAATGGAGCAACAAAGATTGTAGCTATGCATGGCAATTATTCTGTAGAAACAGAAATTGTAGATGATACAAGAAAATATCTAGAAGATTATCTATATAATAACTATTATCCAAAAATATCAGAAATGACTTTAATAGGTTTAACTGGTACTAATGGTAAAACTACTACTTGTTTTCTTATCTATCAAATGTTAAATAAACTAAATATTCCTTGTGCATATATAGGAACAATAGGTTTTTATTATAACAACGTTAAAAGAACTCTTAATAATACAACCCCAGAGATTGATACATTATATGAAATGTTAGTAGAAGTTTATGATAATGGTATTAAATATGTCGTAATGGAAGTATCAAGTCATGCTTTAAAACTAGATAGAATTAAAGGACTTAAATATGATGCAGTTGGTTTTACAAACCTTACTCAAGATCATTTAGACTTCCATCCATCATTTGATGACTATCGTGAATCTAAAGAAAAACTATTTACTTTAACAAGAAATAAAAAAATCGCTGTTATTAATGGTGATGATCCAAGTTATAAAACCTTTGTTAAAGATGATAATAAAAATATCATTATTAGTAAAAATAATGGAGATTGTCTAATAACAAATGAAAAGTATAGTCACACAGGAACTGATTTTGGATTCAAATATAATAATAATGAATACAATACTCATATTAATATGGTTGGTGAATATAATATTTATAATTATCTAACAGCCTTATTATTACTAACAAACTTAGATTTTGATATTAATAAATTATTAGAACTAAATAAAGAACTATCAGCTCCATGTGGAAGAATGGAAATAATCCCATATAAGAATAATAGTGTCTTTGTTGATTATGCACATACACCAGATGCAATTAAAAATGTTTTAGATACTGTTAATAAATTTAAAGAAGGCAAAGTAATTACTATCTGTGGCTGTGGTGGTGATAGAGATAGAACTAAAAGACCTATCATGGGCCATATGGCAGAAGAAAACTCTGATTATGTAATACTTACAGATGATAATCCAAGAACCGAAGATGAAACAAAGATTATGGCTGATATCTTAGAAGGTGTTAAGCTTGATAATCATGAAGTAATCTACAAAAGAGATGAAGCTATAAGACATGGTATTGATATGTTAAACGATAAAGATATTCTCTTAATATTAGGTAAAGGTCATGAAGACTATCAAATAATAGGAACTACTAAACATCATTTCAGTGATCAAGAAGTAGTAAGAGATTATATAAAAGAAAAAATAGGTTAAAAACCTATTTTTTATTTATCGTTTTATATGAATTATTGATGGGTTAATAACGCCATTAGCATCTTCTTGACCATATAGGCCATTCCAATATCTTTTGAATTCATCACCAATTATTGCATATTTACAAATAGTAGCAGCTACTAAACTATCACCATATCCTGATGAACCATGTTCTCTACTAACTTTATTCATAGCTTCTTCAAAAGACATACCATTATTAACGTATACTAATACTTCACTAGTCCTTTTAATAACGGAAATACCAATATAACTATTACTGTTTTTATTACACAATTCTACCCATTTCTCATACATTTCTTCCTTAATTAAAGGTTTAGTTTGTAATAAGATTTGTGGTAATACTTCTTTTTGGTATTTAGAAGCGTATTCTTGTTCTTTTAACTTTCTTTCTTCTTCTTTCTTTTTGCTCTCTTCAAGAATCTTTAATTCTTTGTCAGCTTGTGTAGGACCGAAGACCTTTCTAATTACTTCAATTAATTCATAATCATCATAATGACCATAAGGTTCTGGTAAACCTATAGCTTCATATAAAACTTTTCCATTAAGAAGAATTCTCTTAATAGCACAATCATAACCTATAAAGGCCATATACATATCATTGAATGAAATACCATAATAATCAGTTACATCACGAATAATATGGTGATCTATATCAAAGCATCCATTTTCGTAGTGTTCTACTACTACTTCCTCCCCTACATGTTCCTTTAATATTTCAAACTGTGTTTTAATTATTTTTTCTTGAAGAGTTAATTTCTCTTCCATCTATTCATTCCTCCTCTTACATAAGGATCGCTAGATGAAAAAAGACCCTTATGATTAATTCATAAAGGTCTGGTTCTTTAATTTATTCGGTTATAAACGTGTTGACGAAATAAACTCACTAAAAGTGAGAACTACTCCCCTTTAACGAGTATATATTATACCATAAAACCCTCTAATTGTCAATTATATCAACGTTTTGGAGTATTTTCATCTAATGATTGATTCATCGAATCAAAGAACTGATCTATCTTAATTTCACTAGAATCTAAGACTTCACCAGATCTACTCATCAACTCTTGATTCTCAAGTCCTAGCTTACTAATTTTCATACTATTAATATTATTAACTCTACTCATAGCATCATTAATAACATTCTCAATTCTCATATATCTTTTTACTTTTCCCTTACGTAGAGCAACTAGTTGTTTCTCTCTTAATTTATCAATTCTTGATAATAATTTTTTCATACGGGCTTCATCTGTCATATATACCACCAAATTCATTCTATCATATTATTGATATTATCGCGCAAAAACTTGATTTTTTGGGTGTTTTATGGTATTATATATTCACGTAGCGGGGAAACATATCAAAAACATTTATCTCGGTAAATAAGTTTGATATAATTTCCTTGTAACGTAAGATAATTCTTACGGCGTAAGATAATTCTTACGTTGATCTTCAATAGATTTGTAGATCGAAAAATCTGTGGCAGATTAGTCACTTAAAAGAACAACCCTACGGTTGTTTTTTTAATGCAAATTAAAAGACTTTTTTAAAGCCTTTTTTATTTATATTTATAGAATCCTTCTCCAGATAATTTACCTGATTTACCTTCTTCAAGATATTTATTTAGGATATCTAACATACCATCATAATTATATGGTAACATCATTTTCTTAAGAAGAGGGTCAAAGATATTAGGTACTTTTTGATATTGAAGAACAATATTCTTAGCAGTTTCTAAGCCTACGACATCAATTATTTGGAAAGGTCCATGTGGAGCTCCTGTACCCAATGTCCATGCTTTATCAATGGTTTCAGGATCAGATACACCATTTGCTACCATATCCATTGCTGATAATAAGAATGGGACTAATAAAGAATTTAATAAATAACCTGCTTTTTCTTCTCTTGCTGCTAATGGAATCATATGAATTGCTTTAGCAAATTCTACTACTTCATCGAAGTATTTATCGAGAGTATTAGTATGCCCCATTATTTCGGCAATATTATTCTTCCAAATAGAGTTTGCAAAATGCATTGCTAAATATTTTTCAGGTCTTCCAGTTGATTTAGCTAATTTAGAAGGTAATAATGTTGATGAATTAGTAACTACTATGGTCTTTTCGTCCATTAATTCTGATATACCTTCATAGAATGATTTTTTAATATCAAAGTTTTCCGTAATTGATTCAATTAATAAATCACAATCCGCTAAAGCTTCTTTTTGATTAGTTTCAATTTTAATTTCTACTAAAGCACGATCATTATTCTTTAGACATTCATCTTTATTAAATTTATCAAGATCAGCAATACCTCTTGACCAATTACTTTCTTCTTTACCTTCTTTAGTATCCATTAAATTAATTGCTTTAATATATGTATCATGTAGTCTTTTTAATTTTTTTGAGACATCATCCTTATCATCTTCATCTCTAATGAGAATTGTTACATCAAAACCTGAATATGCTGTTTGATATGCTATTTGACTACCAAGTATACCTCCACCCGCTATAACTATTTTTTTATAGTTCATACTTTCCTCCAATTATGATTATAACATTAAAAAAAAGATTACATATAAAATGGAAATCTTTTTTTTGTAAATATACACTTTAATGATGGTGATGGCGACAAGGATGACCTTCTAAACCATACTTACTAGTAATTGGATCACGAAATATAAAATTTTTCATTGGATGATAAGTAAAATAGAAATACAAAAATAATTCTATAACAATTAATCCATAACCTGTATAAACTAACATATCAGATATATTACTTAAATTAATAATATATTTAAACACAAATTGTGAACAAGTAACTGTTAGATAAAAGCATATAACATCTATCCAAAGGATAGATTTTTTAGTAAATGCTGTATAACTATAAAATAGTATTGGTATTAACAAAATAATTGTTAATAAACTTAAACTCTTAGCAAGTATAAAGTTACCATCAAATCCATATTTAATAATATCATAAATACTCCATAGTATTGTTGGTGTCATACATATCTTAATATGTTCCCATGTACTTTCATTAACAGCAGCAAATACTGCTACTACCTTATTATGATGACTCCATTCATATACAAAATGAAGTAATGTTCCAACAATACAAATAACAATAATTCCTATAACAAACATCTAATCACCTATCCTAACGCTACATCTAATATCATCATTATGACAAATCCTAATGAGAATCCAATTGTACCTAAATTAGAGTGTTTCCCTACTTGAGATTCTGGTATTAATTCTTCAACTACTACATAAATCATAGCTCCTGCTGCAAAAGAAAGTAAATACGGAAGTATTGGAACTACAAGAGATGTTAGTAAAATTGTTATACCACCAAATATAGGTTCTACAATACCTGATAAAGTTCCATAAAGAAATGCTTTTCCTTTAGAATTACCTTCTTCTTTTAAAGGCATTGATATAATTGCACCTTCTGGAAAGTTTTGTATGGCAATACCTATTGATAATGCTATAGCACCTGCCATTGTTATTGTACTATTTCCACTAATTGCACCAGCAATAGCAACACCTACTGCCATTCCTTCAGGAATATTATGAAGTGTTACTGCAAGAACCATCATTGTTGTCTTCTTTAATTTAGATTTTATTCCCTCTGGTTCATTACTTTTTAAATGAAGGTGAGGAATTATAGCATCTAATATAAATAAGAATGCTATTCCTAATAGAAATCCTATTGTAGCAGGTAACCAAGCTACTATCTTTTGCTCTTCTGCCATATCAATAGATGGAATTAATAATGACCATACACTAGCTGCTACCATAACTCCTGATGCAAAACCTAGTAATATCTTCTCTATTTTAGAATTCATTTTATTCTTCATTAAGAAGACCATTCCTGCACCTAATGTGGTACCAATAAATGGTATAATTAAACCTAAAAATAACTTCATACATTCACCATCCCTTATATTTTATATATAGAAACTAAATTCATTTCATTATCATGATTCTCTTCTAAATATAATTTTCTTTCATACTTAATGTTATTATGATTTAAACAAAGTTCAAGGAAACATAAGAATATGCCAATATCTATTTGATTGTAATAAATAACAAAGTCTTTAGGCATAATACCACGTTTACCTTCTTTACGATACCTATATACTTTTAAAGTATTATTATTATCTTCTTCTACTATCCAAGGTTGAGTATTACAAGCACTTGGTGCAAATCTTACGATATTGGCAATATCTAAGTATTTATCCCCTTTCCATATTTCTTCTACTTCTTTTCTTTTACTCTTAAACATATCCTTACGGAACTTCTCTTCTTTATCAACTTTACGAATTAAAATCATTATGACAAAATCTAAGCCATCTAATTCTTTTTCTATAGGTTTACCTATACCAAACCATAAAGTACCAATATTTTTAGATACTAAGTATAGATCTAATTGTTCTCCAATATAACCTATATTTTGTAGATAATTATCTTTTTTCTCGGAATAGAATAAAATACTATATTCTTGACCTCGATCTTTATTAATATTCTTTTCGATTTTTATTTTAACTTTAATATCATCTACTAAAGTTTTAATAGTATCAAAATACTTATATATATCATCAATCTCTTCATCAGTTATCTTTTTTTTACCTACACCCATAAACAAATGAAAAGACTTTCTTTTAAATATCATATTATATAAATCATTATTCATAATAATCACCTAATTAATTATAACATAATAAAAAAGATAGAATATTCTATCTTTTAAAATTCTATAACCTTTGGTGGTTCTGTAAATGATGAGATTGTTGCTTTAGCATGTTCAAAATATAAAACAATAGTGTTATCATCATTTTCATTATACATACCACGTAAATTAGGATTCTTGTCTAACATATCTTTCTTTGCTTCTAATCGATCATCTGGTACTAATTTTCCTTCAATTCTAATCCATTTGCCATCTTTAAAAGCACAAATTTCTACATTAGGATTACTAAGTATTTGTTTATAAACATCTTTCTTTTTACCCGTTTGAATATATAGTTTATCTTCAAATATTTCTGATGTTCCAAATGGTCTTACCTTTGGTTTATCACCATCAATTGTTGCTAAATAATATACCCCACATTCTTTTAAAAACTCACATACTTCTTTCATATTAAACTCCTATCTACTTTATCTTCATCATATATTGAAAATGCTTCATCTAAAAATTTCTCAGCATCATCTTCATCCATAGCTTTATAACTATAGCCATTAATATTCCAAACGGTTGGAATATTATTGGAAATATAATTTATTATTTTTACTGATGCGCCCCAACTAAATAAATCACCAAATTGATATTCATTTATGGTTTTTCTTGCATAACATATAATAATAAATCTATTAAGACGATTAAAGCATTTTTGCGCTAATGCTCTTTGTCTACGAGATGGTTTTCTCACCGAAAAAACTTTAGTTAGAAAATCTAAATCTGCAATAAAACGCATTATTTCTTCTTCAGAAATATATTTCTTTAATTCTTTTATTAATCCCGATAAGTTAGCATTTAAATATAACCCTTCCATTTTGTCTTTGCCAACAATATCTTCTATCATTTTTGCATAATCACTTTGAAATATATAACTACGAGCATCATTTTCTAAATCAAAATATCTTTCTGCTAATAATTGAGTATATCCTTCATTTAGTCCTACACCAAAGGTAACTCCTGTCTTTACATTATATTGGCGGAATCCTATATATCGCATATCTCCTTTAACTGCAGAACTAGCCATATGGAATAATTCATGAAAAATGCCTCCAACATAAGTTGAACCCTTAGTCATTGCTACACGATTATCAGTGGCATAATAAATACCTTCACAATGAGGAGCATCTTTATCACGTTCTACTTCTTCTACAGTTAAACTCTTAAGATTCCGATAGAAATTATTCAAGAAAGCATCATTGAAGTTTTTTTTCATAACATCAATGAATTTTAAAACAGAATCACTAAATAACTTTTTATTAATCTCGTTATAATCTATTGTATGGTTATCTAGTATTAATGGTTGTAATTCAACTTCTTTGATATCCCTGGGCTTATAACTCTTATGTAGATTATAAGCAGTAATTGCTCTTTTAGTAACATATTTACCGCCAAAATACAAAGCAGCAGGCACTAATAAACTACTACCAAATAGTTTTATTAAAGCCAGGGGATCTATCTGTTTGATAACTTCTACGACTTCTAGTATAGTTAATCGTTCTTTATCTTCCATATCTACCTCTGTTCTAGTTCTTTTAATCTTCTATCAATCTCGTTCCATTCTTCATCTGTTTCAATAGGATCAAGTTCTTTATCAGATTTATATATAGCAGCAAGAATATTTAGTCGACCTTCTTCATCATAAGTATTATCTGTATAAACAAGATAACTCTTATTATGCCACGGAAAAGTCATTATAACTTCATATTCTGTTACAATACCATTAATATCAGTTAATTTTAATATTCTCTTATCACCCATATTAACCTCTATAATAATTTAATCATATTTTTCATATATATTAAAGTAAAAAGTAGGATTTCTCCTACTTTTGTTTTGCTGGTATAGACTCATATACAACACAAACATTATTTTCTAGTCTACCTTCTCCTGTACAATAATAACCACTTACTTTATCCGCTGTTTTATCATTAATACAACGATCAAATTCAATCATTTTATAGCCATCTGGACAAACTCTTTCTTTTTGAGCTTTTTCAGTTTCTCTTTTTATACATTTCTTATCATTAAGCGTATAACCATCAGGGCATTTATAACCCGTAATCGTTGGTTCAATATAAGTAAATGTATCTGGACATAATTCTACATATGTACCTTTAGATTTTTCATATATAAATCCATTAGGACATTGCCATTGATCTTCATTATCAAGTGAATAACACCATCCACCTCTTAAAGTATCTCCATTAGGGCATCCACCATTAATTGTAGGCGCTGGTCCATTATAACACTTACCATTAATCATAATATGTCCTGAATTAAGTAAACATCTAAGAGTTGGCTTCTTACCAGTTGATTTATCAACACAATACATCTTATCGTTATCTTTTGAACCAATCACGTAAACATCACCTTTACGCATTAATTCTCCTTTATCACAATGATATTGTGCTTCAGCATTTATTGTTTCCTCACGAACACATTCTTCGCCTTCTAAATTGAACCCATTATTACATACTAATTTATCAGTTTCTTCAAAAGGTACTTCTTGATAACATTTTCCCTTATATTCAACATACCAATCTGGGCATACATTACCAGTAGATGCTTCATATCTATTTGATTCCTTCTCACAGAAATCACCTCTTAAAGTATATCCTTTATCACAATATTTACCTGTTTCTTTTGTTTCTTTAAGTTCATCAACTGGTTTATTAATAATATCTTCTACTGGGATTTCCTTATTTTCTTTAGCGATTGTATTAATATAAGAGGCTTTTGCTGGTGAAATATTATATTTCTTTGCTAACTCTTCATCTTCTTTAGTAATCTTTTCAATAGTTATAACTTCAACATGAATCTTCCTACCATCAAACTTTTGATGTATTATATCTTCTACCTTTTTATTATCAATTTTTCCTTCTGTATGCATAATAATGGTTGCTCCATCATCTCCCATATAATCTTTATCCACAATATTGTCAGTAATTGTTGTTAGGGCATCATCTAGTGTTTTACCAATTAAAGAATCATCAACGATATCTTTACCATCATCATTTAATGCTTTAATACTAGTAATTTTGTCATCAGTATCAATTTTTAATTCAATACTTGGGTTAATATCTAATGTAATAATAGCTTTTGTGTTATCTTTAAAAACAAAATAACATACAACTCCAACAATAATCAGTAATAAAAAAATGATTATAGGGATAATTAATTTCTTTTTCATATCTTCTCTCCTATAATCATTATATCATTTTTAATAGTAAATGCCATGCCTATTATCATTAAATACGCCATCAATCAATTCATATAGCATACTATGATCAACCGTAACATCATTAAAATATTTATAGTGTGTTACTTTACGTAGTTTTGTAAGAGCATTAAGTTTAAACTTCTCTTCATAATATTCTGTATTCTCTAAATAATCAAACAAGTAATCATATTCTATAAAATTATGTTGATAACAATAAGCAATAAGCATAATCGCACAATCATTTAGTTGAATCCTAGGATACTCTGTTTTAAGATAATCTAAGTTTCTACATAAATCATGAACTCTTGGAATATCAATACTACCACCAGCAAATGGATTCTTTATATACATCTCAACTATTTGTTTCATTAAACGTAAATAACAAGAATCTGTTTTATCTTTGATAGGTATATTACGAAGAGCATTATCTTTTTCTAATAATATCCCTAATCTATCAAAGTAGTGGTCGCAATCATTTTTTTTGTTACTTTTAAGACTTCCTAAGACAGCAGTACTTAAAAATGGATGTTCATTAAAATATTCGTTATGAAGGAACTTAATACAATTATCCATATATCTAATACTTGATTTTTTAGGTTCTTTATCAAATAAACTATATAAACCAAATAATTTCTTTAATTCTTCCATATATGGTAATAAATCACTAAATATTTTTTTAATAATAGTTTCATTATTCTCCATTATAGCTCGATATAATAATATATAATTATTTTCATTGTATTTCATAAATTCTCCTAAATGATTTTTGTTTCATCGTTTTGAAATAGTATCTTTGATTTCCTAAAAATCTTTTCTCTTGTAGAATTACTAAGATTGGGAAACTTCTCATGAAGAAAAGCAACTCTACTTTTTTCTATTCCTAAGTAGCCATTCATAACAATTCTTTCCATGTAATAATTGGGGTTTTTTAAAAACTTAAAAATATAATCGTAGTTATCATAACAATAACAACGAGCAAGAATAGTATCTGCACAAGACATATTCTCTAAATATGCAACATAATATCTATTCTTTATTTCTCTTGTTACTTCTGATAATTTTTGAAGTTTAGGATCCTCTAATTCAATATTATCAGCAAGAGGTCTCATAATCCTATTAGATATCATCTGAGTAAAATAATAAATATATCCATGAGGATTCCTCTTGAAATATTCCTTTCCACACATTAAACAAGCTAAATAATAATTATAATATATATTTTGACTAGCCATTAAAAATAATAAGTAATCTGGTGAGAATTCATATTCCTTATCACCAATGGTTCTTATAAATTCAACAAGACCATCAAAGAACATGCTAACATCATAGTGAGTATTGATTCTTGAAGATAATAACTTCATAAGCATTTCTAATATTTTCTCATGTCCTTTAAATATTGGATACTTACTAACTAATTCTTTATAATCTCCACGCTCAATTGCAAGTTGAAACATTTCAAAATATTGAGGATGCTCATATACCATAAAACCCCCGAAAACTTCTCTATTATAACATATAATTACAAAATAAAAAGATAAAGTTTTACTTTATCTCTCTATAAATATATTTAAATCTTTATCTACTTTAATATTATGAATTACTATTTCTGGTTTGCATTCATTTGTAATACTTACCAATTTAAAAGTAATTGTTGTAGATCCTTCTTTTAAGCCTTTAAAGACATAATTTGTATAAACAGGTCCTCCTGTTATTAATCTTTCTTCATTTTCATCTTTAAGGATATAACTTCTTACAAATTCAACAACACTATTATCAAGTATTTCATATTCCCATCTAAAAGGGATACCTGCATTAATTTCATATGTTAATTCTAATTCAGTTACAACTTTACTATCAATGAATCTATTCATCTTATTCTCCTTTATAATGCGCAGTAATAATCGTATAGCTATATGAATTAATTGTAATTACAATATTATCAATTTCACAATAAAAATTCTTACCTTTTTTATAAATATTACATCTTTTATCTAGGATTTTGTTCTTACAATAAGTAACCGGATCACTATTAATATTTAAATTCTTTTTTATTCTAATAATCCCTAAATCCGTTGTATGAATTTTATCAATATTTTCTAATAACATATATCCTCTATCTAATTAAATTCTCTTTTTGATCAAAGCGTTCATATAAGGCATCAATATATTGAAGTACATCCTTATTATGTCTTGCGCCTATAAAGGCTATTTTATCCATTAAAGGCTCCATTTCAACTAAAACATATTCTAAAAACTTATCAGCTCTTTCAAGATCATTAATTAAAATCTTTTTACTTACGAAATAGAAATATATACAATTTATAAAATCATTCATGAAGAAATAATCATGATCTATCTTACAAATTGATTCATAGTCAACTTCTTCACACTCTTCAAGTAAATCAAAGAATGATTTCATAACTTTTTTATATTCAACACTAAGATATTTTGATTTAGAGATAGCTTCTTTTTTATTTTTCCATACTTCATCCATTAAATGATTATTAGAAAATTGTAAAGAATCAATCCATTCATCGATATCACCATCATACCAACCTACAAATCTATTAAGAAACCATTCAACTTCAAAAATACTTGAGTGCATATTATCAAGTTTATCGACTAAAAGAGCATAATCTAAGTAATCCCATAGCCCTTTTTCTTCCATTTTCATACAATTTACAAAGATACTGAAGTATGTTTTATTGTATGCTCCAAAATCTTTGTATTTCCTATACATGAAATCATAACGTTCTTCTAGTGAATCACCAATCTTTTCTGATACTACATTTAAAAGACGATGATATTTATGGAAAACATCAGCTATTTTACTTTTATCAAATTCAATGCCAGCTTCTTTTAATCGCTTTGCTATTAGATATACAGTGAATCTCATAATATCCCCTTTTTCAAGGGCATATTATACTGAAAAATACGTTTATAGTCAATTATTCTCAGGCTTTTCCTCTTGTTCATTATCTGTTTCTTTATTAAAAACCTTAGATAATTCATCTCCTGCCTTTTCGACAGCATTATCAAGTTCTCCTGCTGCTTTCATAGCTTCTTCTTTAATTTCATCTTTGTAAATACTTTTAACAACATCTGTGAATAAACCCATAATTATAATTCCTTTCTCATAGGGATAAATCTTAACCCATGAATGCATTTTTCTTTATCGGTATCAGTAAAGCCTAAATGATGGTATACAAGATACGCATATGGTGATGAATTAACCGTAAAGAATCCCTTATTATTTAATGATTCTGCCAGATTATATAAACTTTTCCCAATACCTTTTCGATGATAATTTCCATCTACAAACAATAAAGCAATATGTGATAAATCTTTAGTAGCTATAACACCGACTATTTTATTATCAATAAACGCTCCATAGAAGTCTCTATCTTTAATCCATTCAGGATCAAATACAGTTTTTCTAAATTCTTCAATTCCTTCTTCAGTATAATCAGGAGCTTCAAATTCAAGAAATACTTCCCATACTAACTTAAGGGCTTCATCCATTTCTTCTTTTCTAATCTCTCTAATTATCATAAAACCTCCTATTTATTGTCACTAACCATTTTCTTTTTAAAGGTAATAATTGCAAGTACTAAGACTAATACTGTATATACAATAAAGACGATAATATTTCTTGTAGAAATAATACTTAAATCATTATTTAATATACCTTTTATAATCTTTAGACAACTTTCAAATGGTAAATACTTACAAACAGTAGCAAAACCTTTACCAACCATTTCAGCAGAAAAATACATTCCACTAGTAAAACATACTAATTGGACAATAACACTACCTACACCACCAGTACCTTTTTCACTTAATATACTTCCAAAGAAGATGCCAATTGATATAAATAAAATAGATACTAAGATTGATACTAAAATAGCATAAATAATGTTAATAGTAAATGGTAATCCCATGATTATTGCAACTACAAAGAATAATATCGTTTGTAATAGGATAATTGGTATTATAGATAAAGTATATCCTAGTATATAATCACTAGATTTCATTGGTGAACAACCTAATCTAATTAATAGAGATGATCCTCTATCTTTGGCTACTAATGTAGCAGTAAACAAAGTTATAAATGAGAATCCGAAGATAATAATACCAGGAGTAAAATTCTCTAATTTAAAGTTCTCTGATGGTATTTTAAACTGTTGGAAGATAAATAATAAAAATATTGGTAAGATAATCTCAAATACTAAACTTAGTGGATCTCTTATTAATTCTTTAAAATTACGTTTAGCAAAATTAAGCATTCTCATTATAATTCACCTCCTGTAGCTAGACTAACAAAGGCATCCTCAAGATTCTTTGTTTTTGTTTTCTTTAATAATTCAGGAAGTGTTCCAATATCAATTAAGTCTCCATTAGACATAATCCCTATTCTATCAGATAATTCTTCTGCTTCTTCCATATAATGAGTAGTTAAGATAATCGTTATCTTACCCTTTAAATTTTTAATAATATTCCATAATTCTTTTCTTGCAATAACATCTAAACCTAATGTTGGTTCATCAAGAAATAATACTTTAGGATCATTAATTAGGCTAATCGCAATAGATACTTTTCTTTGCCATCCACCAGATAATGTTTTAGCCTTGCTCTTTAAGACATCATCTAACTTAAATAGTTTAATTAATTCACGAATCTTTTCCTCTTTATTTTCTATTTGATAGACACCCGCCATAAAATATAAGTTTTCAAGAACTGTAAGGTTTGGTGCTATCGCTGTTTCTTGTGGAGATACATTTAATAATTCTTTAATTTTTAATGGAACTTTCTCCATATCCATAGAAAGAATCTTAATATCACCACTAGTTGGTTTAATAAGGCCTGATAACATCTTAATAGTCGTTGTCTTACCAGCACCATTAACACCTAATAATGAGAATAATTCTCCTTCTTTAATCTCCATACTTATTGCGTTAACAGCCATCTTTTCTTTAAATTTCTTTGTTAAATTCTTAATTTCAATTGCATTCATTTTATTCTCCCTTTGGCATCATTTTATCAATATTATCTTCAAGAACATTAGATTTAAGAATCGCCATTCCTTTTTGTTTATCACATAATATTACCACCGAATCACCAGGTTTAATATCAAACATATCACGTGCTTCTTTAGGAATCACAATTTGTCCTTTTTCCCCTACTTTAGCGACACCTATAAACTTATCTTTCATACTTCCTCCTTGTATAACTGGTTATACATTTCATACATATTATACCATATAACTAAATAAAAAAGAATACAGAGTATTCTATTTTTTATATTTAAAACATTGTTTTTCATGAGAATTAATAATACCAACAGCTTGTAAATAAGAATAAATTATAGTACTACCAACAAATCTCATACCTCTCTTATATAAGTCTTTTGATAAATTATCTGATAGTTTATTAGTAGTTTTACCTACTTCATAGATAATATCTTTATAAAAGGTCTTTAAATAATTATTAAATGATCCATATTCTTTAACAATGTCTTTAAAGATAATAGCGTTTTTGATACTAGCTTTAATCTTTAATTTATTACGGACAATACCTTGATTATTAAGTAATTCATTTATCTTTTTATCATCATATTTAATAATCTTTTCTATATCAAAATTGTCATACGCTTCTCTAAAAGCTTCTCTTTTATTTAAGATACATTCCCATGACAATCCTGCTTGAAATGATTCTAAGATAAGCATTTCAAAGAGATAATAATCGTCTGTATTTAATATACCCCATTCATTATCATGATACTCTATATATTTAGGATTCTTTAATCCATTCCAATGACATCTTTCCATAATACTCCTAATAATTAAGTGTTATTCGTTTACCATTCGTTGTAATAAAACCTTCATCTTTTAAATTCTTTAATTCTCTCGTCATCGCACTACGATCTACTGATAAATAATCAGCTAATTCTGTATAAGTAAATGGCAAAGTAAAGGTTCTTCTTGATTTACCCTTAACAAGAAGTGCAAAATAACTTAATAATTTATCTCTTATTGTTCTATTTGATAATACTTCAAGTCTTTCATTTAATTCAATTACTTTTTTACTTAATAAATCTAAGATATTAGAAGCAAAAATAGTATGACAACGACAATTCTTACGACATCTCTCATATACGTGAGAATACTCAATTAATAATACTTCACAATCAGTAGTTGCAATTATTGAGATATCACTACCTAAAACGGTAAAGATATTACCAAATACGGAATCTCTTTCAAGTTTCTCTAGAATAGATCTATTACCATTATAGTCATATTTAACCATATTCGCAGTTCCTGATAATATTACACCTATATAATTAGAATTAATAATACTTGAAATAATTGTTCTTTCTTTTTTATAAGTCATTCTGATAGCATGAAAACACTTAAGCATGAAATCTATTTCATCATTTGATATATTTTTAAACATTGATATATCGTCCATACTATCTCTCCTTACATAATATTATAATGTAAACTTGTTGCAACAGCAACACACTAGGCACCTATATTTTGTTATAATTATATTGGTGATTTTATGAAGATAGTTAAAAGAGATGGTCGTATTGTAGAGTATAATCGTGAAAAGATAGAAATTGCTATTTCTAAAGCTAATAACGATGTAGCTGAAGCCGATAGAGTTAATAAAAAACAAATCGATACGATTATTAAACATATTGAAGAATTAAATAAGAAGAGAATGCTTGTAGAAGATATCCAAGATATGATTGAAACAGAATTAATGAAATTAAAGAAGTTCAATCTTGCTAAAGCATATATTATTTATCGTTATAATCGAGCTATTGTTCGTAAAAATAACGTTACTGACGAATCTATTTTAGCTATTATTAGAAATAATAGTGTTCATAATGATTCAAGACATAAAATCATTAATGTTGTAACCCAAAGAGAATTAATTGCTGATGAGGTATCAAAGAATTTAACTAGAAGAGTATTATTACCAGAAAAGATTATTGAAGCACAAAATGAAGGTATCCTATATTTCCATGATGCTGAATACTTTGTACAACCAATAATTAATTCAAGTATTATTAATATCCCCGATATGTTTGAAAACGGATATGTTATTAATAATATCTTTAATAAACCAAAAAGTTTCTTAGAAGCTTGTATTAATCTATCTGATATTATTGTTCACTTAGTAAGTAGTCAATACGCAGGTTTTACTATAAATATTAAAGATCTTAGTAAATACTTATTCAATACTGAAAAGAACATGAAAGATAAACTAAAGAAATACAAGTTAGAAAAAAAAGATCATGATGAAATAATTAAGAATTGTCTTAATAGTGAATTAATAGATGGTATTAAGTTATTAAATAATACTATTAATAGTCTTGAAGAAATATTTAATCGTAATATAACATTTTTCTTAGAATTAGATAATAAAGATAAATATCTTGATTATACCGCTAATATCATTGAAGAAATAATTAATCAAAGATATCAAGGATCTATTAATGAAAATGGTGTATATATTAATCAAGATAGACCAAAATTAATATATGTTCTTGATGATAATAATTCATTAAATGGTGGTAAATATGATTATCTAACTAAAGAAGCAATAGAATGTACTAAAAAAAGATGTGAACCACGTTATTTAAGTGGTAAGGTAATGAAAAAACTATATGAAGGTAACATTATCCCACCAATTGGTAAAGATATTATCTTACCGCCATATAAAGAAAATGATGAATATAAGATAAATGGTAGATTCAGTCAAGGTATTGTAACTATAAACTTAGTTCAAATAGCACTTTTATCTGATAAGAGTGAAGATACTTTCTATAATATCCTTGACGATAGATTAAATCTATGTCTAGAAGCCTTATTATATCGTTATCACTCATTAACAGGTACAATCTCTAATCAATCACCTCTTGATTGGCAATATGGAGCACTAGCAAGACTAAATGACTATGAAAAGATTGATAAACTATTACGTAATGATTATTCAACATTATCATTAGGCTTTATGGGTTTAAATGAAGTATGCCATATAATTAAAGACCAATCACTATATGATGAAGAAGGTCATAAATTTGCAATTAAGTTATTAAAATACTTACATAAAACATGTAATGATTGGAAAAGAACAACAGGTATAACGATATCTTTATATGGTAACCATGATGATTATATCTCTCATTTCTTTGCAAATATTGATAAAGAAAACTTTGGTATAATTAAAGGAGTTAATGATAAAAACTATTATAATTATAGTTACAATGTTGAAATCCCACCAATTGAATTAATGGATCAATTAAATTATGAAAAAGAATTCCAAGAATTAGTTGATGGAGGATGTCTAAGTTTTATAAATATAGATAAATATAATGATATTGATAATCTTATTAAGTATTTATCTGATAATATCTTATATACTAAGTTCTATACAAGACATGATTATTGTATGAACTGTGATTATAGTGGTGAAATTGTTATTAATGATAGAGATGAATGGGAATGCCCAAACTGTCATGAAAAAGATAATATAATAATTAGAAGAAATATGGAGGTATAATGAAAAAAGTTAATAAAGTAAACGTTAAAATAAAGAAATTAAATCCTAATGCCATTATCCCTACTTATGGTAGTGAATATGCTGCAGGAGCTGATCTTTATGCTTGTCTCGATAAAGCAATTATAATTAAAAAGAACGAAACAGTATTTGTTCCAACAGGATTATCAATGGAAATCCCTGAAGGATTAATGGGATTATTATTTGCAAGAAGTGGTCTTGCTTCTAAAAAAGGCCTTGCGCCTGCTAATAAAGTTGGTGTTGTTGATTCTGATTATCGTGGTGAAGTTATTGTAGCACTTCATAATCATTCTAAAGAGAATTATGAACTACAACCAGGTGAAAGAATTGCGCAAATGGTCTTTACGCCATACTTTATGGGGGTATTTAAAGAAGAAGAATTATCAAGTACTAAACGTGGTACTGGTGGCTTTGGATCTACTGGTAAAAAATAAAATAATAAAACATAAATAAAAAAGTGAAGGTTTAATTAACCTTCACTTTTTGTTAACTTAACTTTTGTTGTATTAAACTTACCATCACGATAATAAGTAAGTGTTACTTCATCGCCTGGTGAATATTTATAAAGTAAATACTTTAAGTAAGCTGCATTCTTAACTTCAGCATCATTAATCTTCGTAATTACATCACCTTTTTGTAATCCTGATTTAGCAGCTCCTGAGTTTTCACCAACAACAACTATTACAACACCAGAATCAACATCTTTATCCAATGTTATTCCATAACGAGCTAATTGCCATGTATCTGTAACATCTAACATTTGAACACCTAATAATGGTCTTTCAATCTTTTTGCCCTTTTCAAGAGTATCAACATTTGCCATTACTACTTCAATAGGAATAGCAAAGCCCATACCTTCGATTGATGAATCAACTAGTTTCATAGAAATAACTCCAATTACTTCACCTTTAGCATTAACTAGAGCTCCACCACTATTTCCTGGGTTAACAGCAGCGTTAGTTTGAATAGCTTCCATTACCCAATCTTCTTTAGAATAAATGCTACTACTTAAACTAACTTCTACTTCACGGTTTAATCCTGAAATGATACCACTTGTTACGGTATTATGATATGCATATCCTAGTGGAGTACCAACAGTAAATACTGTATCTCCTACTTTAGATTCACTTGATTTACCAATAGCAATTGCTGGCATATCAACATCTTTTTCAATTTGTAAGATAGCAATATCTAGATATTCATCACTACCTAATAGTTTTGCTTCTACTTCTTCTTCATTATACTTAACAATTTTGAAACTATCGCCACCATTAATTACATGATGATTTGTTATTAAATAGTTATATTTGTCATCTACTTTATAGACGAATCCACTACCTGATCCAGTTGCTTTACCTGATTTAAAGGTTTTTACCATAACACTTGAATTATATACTTTTTCAACTGCTGCTGATAAACTTCCTTCTTCTACAATAACGGTTTCTGGGCATGCTTTGCATGTTGTATCGTTTGATTTAACTGTATCTTTAGAACCACTAAATAATTTAGTAAATCCAAACATTACAGCGCCACCAATAATAAACGCGATTAGAAATACTAATCCATATTTTAATTTTTCTTTCATTCAAACACCTTCTTATCTATATTTGCTAATTCTTCCCAATTAGTAGGGAATCCCATGCGGTCATAAACCTTTGTTAGGGGAATAGATCTAAGATTGTATTGTAAATTATCAAATAACCTTCTTATTTCAAGAATAAAGTTTGTTACTTCATCATCTTTTAATAATTGCTTAATAATAATTAATAAAGCAAAGACATCATTCTTACCATATACATACTCATCATCAACAACTTCAATATTTAATAATCTATGATATTTAGTATCTGCAATACCTCTTTGTGTTTTATTTTCAAAGACAATATCTTCATGAGCACACAAATTACGGTAATTAGATAGAATTACAATATAATTAGCAAATGTATCAACATTTAAGTTATAAACATCAGCAATACCTGCTTGATCTTCCTTCTTTAATATTGAATACAACTCACCAATAATACCAAATGATAATACTTTAACTAAAACCCATAAAGGGATATATCCATAGTTAGTAACATAGTGCATTGTAGCTGAATGCTGCATTGCATTATTCTTAATTTGCCTTTTCATTTTATGAATAATATCATTAACTTGTCTACTTCTCTCTGGATTATTAGTAAAGTTCTTTGGAGATAAGTAATCCTTTTCTTTATAACCATATTTAATAGATAATTGATAACTTATAATAGACTTTAGATTATTCTCTATAATTAAAATGTTTTTAAATAGAACATTTCGAAAACTTCGATCAAATAGAAATAAACTATATAACTCCTCAAATGTAACCCCTTCAATATAGGTCTTATTTGACTCACTCTTAATGAACAAATGACGATATCCGTTTAAAAAGAAATAATTTTCTCTTAGTAAAACTTCTTTAGCAAACTGTTCATTTTCAATTATTAAACCTTTATTTCTTAATATTTGAACCTGTTCATCGAGGTTCTTAAACTCCTTATTCCTCATATTGCTCCTTGTCTACGATACAAGTATATCATAATTTAGTGTTATAAAGAATGAAATATTCGTGAATTTTTCAAGTATTTTTGGTTAAAAAATATATAACAATAATAAGTAATAATTTATGTAACATTACTACATTAATATAAATTAATTGAGATTATAAGTATCAAATAAGTTAACATAAAGATGTCATTATTAATAATATATTTCTTGTTCTTTTAATAATTAACTAGTATAATTTACTTATTAAGGAGAGGTTATGCCAAGTTCAATTGTTCATCGTTATATTGGATTAGATACATTAGAGAAACTAGATAATAAACCCAAAGGTATTATTAATGAACGTATAGGTAATTATATCCTTTATTGCCAATGTACAGATGTACTATATTTCTATCGTATTATTGGCTTTGGAGGTAAACACATTCAAACGTTGGGCCATTGGTTCCATTGGCGCCATGTATATAAATCCTTTGAATATTTAATAAAGTTAACTAAAGAAAGTAAAGATCCTGAATTATTTACCCTATTATGTGGTTTTATAACGCATTATAAAGCTGATAGTATATGTCATCCATATATTAACTATAAAGCATATAATAAAGTTAAATTAAAACAACAAGATACGCACTTTATGATTGAGACATATCTTGATAACTATTATCTAAATAAAAGAGAAAATAGTAATTATAAAACATTTAAGACTTATAAACTAATCTTTAATTATAAGAAAGAAAAGATTATTGAAGACGCTATTGAAGGACTATATAATGAAGTCTTCCATGAAAAAGGTGTAGGTAAATGTTACTATAAAGGTGTCCGTTCTATGAAAAATGTCTTTAGATTTATAAGAAGAGATAGATTAAAGATTAAAAAGCAATTATTTAAGTTACTTGATTTAAATCCTTTTCATGTAAGAAGAACAAGATATTTATCATATAACTTCCCACTTGATAGAGATGAATTTATGATTAATAGATCACATCAAGAATGGTATAACATTAAGGATAAATCTATTAAGTCAACAAAGAGTTTTGATGACTTGTGGCAAGAAGCAGTAACTGAATCCATTAAAATAATAAATGAATTATATAAATACATTTATGAAAATAAAAAATTAGATTTATATAAATTAATAGGTAACTATTCATTATCTAATGGATTACCACTAGACAATTAAAAAAGAGTTTCATTGAAACTCTTTTTCTTATTGATTAATAACTTCTTCAATAACCTTAACAAGATTCTTATCTTCTCCGATAACTAGGTAGAAATAAGTACTACCTTCATATATCGTTTTATTGTTATATAATTTAAGTCTTTCTTGATCTATCGTATTTTGTATTTCACAATCAACATAATCTTTAAGGGTATTAGCATACTCTTTATAATTACTATCATTGATAAATACTATTAAGACATTAGGGCTAAATGGTTTAGGATTTGTTTCATCCTCATAGAAATCTGTTAAGAATAGATAAGGAACATCCTCTTCCATTATCATCCCAAAATAATTAGATATATCTTCTTTTTCAAGTTTTCTTAAATTATAATCACTAAATTGTCTTAATAAGATTGTCTCTACATTATCAATATTAACATCTTCTTTTTTATTAGTTATTAATAAATATAGGGAAGATGCTACTATACATACACTAATAAGAACAATAAGTAAATTCTTTTTCATATTAAGCCTCTTTCTTTCTAGATTTTAATACGAAATATACTAAGTTAACAATTATTAATATAATAATCGCGATATAGATTAATAATCTATTATCTTTTAAGACATCATATACTTTAGTATTATTATAGAAATAATTATATAGAGTCTTATTAGAATTAATCTTAGAATTAACCGTATTTGGTGAATCACCTAATAATACATCTTCAATATCATATAATTCATATTCTTCTTTATCTTCGTTATAAGTCATAACGTATTGATTATTAATTTCATTATTCTTAATAATTGCATCTTTATTATCTTCATTATTATCATTACTATCATCAATAACAACATTCTTCTTGTTATTAGCTTTAGTTTCTTCTAATAATTTAATAATATCTTTATCACTTACACTATTTAATGAATCATTTAATGTATTATTATCTTTGTATGATCTAGTACTACGCGCAACATCATTACTTCTTAGAGATAATCCAATATATGAAGTTAATGATATGCTCTGTGGTTCTCCACTACTAAATAATTTATCCCCATTATAGTAGTTAAGTACTAAGATTTCCCCATTTTCGTATCTAACCATAATTATTGGTAAATTACTATCAAAATCAGCATTAATCTCTTTAATATTAGTATTTATAAATGAACTATGTAATTCAAGAGATGCTTTATATGAATATATTTCTTTATTATTACCCAATGATATTTGATATTCATTACCATTATAATAGTTAACAATTAAGTTACTATTATTCTTATTATTTGAATTAATCATATATAAGTAACCATCTTTATATACTAATTGATAATCATTCTCTCTTACTTCACCATCAGTATCAATAACTTCTGTGAAACTATAGTATGTACTTACAATACTACCATTTAAAGTTGCTTGATAAAGAGGAAGTGTTGTTCTAATTAAATTAGTAGTTGCTAAAGTATTTTGAACTCTATTTGTTGCAATATTATAAATCTTACCATCATCAAGTAATACTAAGTTCTTATAAATATTTAGAGCATTATCACGAACTAGTTCATGACTATTATATAGTTTATTATTATCAATATGATAATATGCTCCATCATAGATAGAAATTGTCTTAGCAAGATCTTTACTTTCAAAATTCTCTATCTTTTCTTCATAAGCATTCTTAATCTTAATTTCAATATTTGATTTATAATCATATTTTAAAGTATAAACTCTTTGTTCTACTTTAGTATATTCTAACTTCTCTTCACCCATTTGATAACTAAATGATAAATCACTTGTTAGCTTATCAAATTCAATATTAATAGTATCAATACCTGATGGATAAATATGATAATTACCTTCAAGTTTATCACGAGATACACCTGCTTTAACTCTATTTGAGCCTGCAGGTAAACCACCAGTTACACCATTTGCTCTTGAAGGAAGTGGTACATCTGCTTGCTTCTTTGGTCCAACTAATAACGGATAATAACCTACACCAACAAAATTTAATTCACTAAAGTCATAACTTAATTCTAAATTACTAGTATCTGTTATACCTGTAGCTGAATAATAATTATTAGCTATTTCATTAGCAGGTAAAGTTCTACTATATACATCAATATTTTTAACATAACCAACAAACTTATAACCATCAGAATATCTTGTATCATTGGCAATATAAGTCTTAGCATTAGCAGATGTTTTAATCGCTCTATTAATATTGTTATTAGTATATATTAGTGTTCCATTTACATATACTTTTGCTGTCTTATTATTTTCATATGTCATCGTAACATTTACTTCTTTAAATAATGGTACTGTGTAACTTGTACTATAGTTACTTCCATTAATAGTAATACATATTGTTTTACCACCAATATATAGACCAACACCATTATTATTAGATGCATCACGATATGAGAATAAATATTGATAACTATTTCCATTATATGAAGTGAATGTTGCATTAATTGTAATATCGCTACTTGGAGTATAGTTATTAACTAATACTTGATCTCTTACACCACCAGTGAAAATACCACTTTCATTAAGAGTAGTAAACGAAGCTTTAGCATCACGATTATTACCTGATCTATCAGAAACTGTAACATTAGTAGCTTCATTATTTAACGTTGTGAAATCCCACGCAGCATTATCGTAATTAAAGTGTGAACGATAGTAGAATCCATGTGAATCAGATACATATCGATTCCATAACAATCTATTTCGTAATTGATATTCTGTAAAGATCCTTGTCTCAACTAAATTAGCATATGTTGATTCAATTTCTTTTAATGTAGTTTCTTCAACTTCATACAGATATACGACTCTTATATATACGTCACGAATTGGCGTGAAATATACTTCAGCATTATTAGTCAAACTATAATAATTACCCATATAATTATAAGTATTAGTATTATCACCAAGATTAGTAAGATAATTGCGATTTATATCATATAGTTTTACTCTAAAGATATCTGTTGATGATTTAACGACATTCTTACCTTGCAGTAAGTAACTCTTTCCAGCTTCTAATTTAATAAAGTTTGTATAAGATGCCAATGGATAATTATAGTTAGTTTCTGGTGCACCTGTACTATCATTAAGATATCCTTGATAGAAATCAGTAATTAAATTATCATTATTGATATTGTTACTTACAGAATTCTTGATAGGTTGACCATTTATGATACTTCCATTATAGAATCCCATACGTGGCAAATTAACAAACTCTTGATTTGAACTATCACCGGTGGCAAGACCAGCAGAATAGTTATCATTTGTCGTAACTGTACTATCAGAATATAAACCATAATTATTTTGAGGATTATATAATTTCTCATTCTTTTTACCAACGAAGCTACCAGCGTTAGAATTACCTGTAATTGTTGTAGAAAGAACCATACTTTGTCTTATAGATCCTTCATAGAACGTTGAACTAGATACTGAGTTATTAAAGTGTCCTACAAAACCACCAACATTTGAGCCCTGTGCATTTATTGTACAATTAGTAACTCTCGCTGTATTGATTGTACCACTTGTTAAGGTACCGACCATACCACCAACTTTATCTACACCATTGACAATAACATTATCTACAGAAGTGTAGCTAATTGTTCCGTTAGCTAACTCTCCAATTACACCTCCTGTTTGATTACCATTATTATTAACAACTGTATCTTTAACAGAATTACGCAACATATTGTTATAACTATGGTATCCAGAGATACCACCAACAGCATATGTTGTTTCACTAGTTCCTTCAACTCTCGTATTTTCTACAAGAGAATCATATAAGTAATATCTTATCTGTCCAGCCATACCACCAATATAGTGATCACTACCTTCAACATAAGAATTCTTAACTGTGACATCATATATGTTATATACGTTAGTAGCTCCAAAGGCTACACCAACATGCGTTTTTCCTTTAACTGTTACATTATCTACTACCGCATAAGAACCGCCTGCATAAGCACCAATACCACCAACATAAGTGCTGTTCGGCGCAATAACTGTTGAATCCTTAAGACTAATATTAGTTATATTAACAACATTATCAGATGTACTACCAGTGATACTTGCAAAGATACCACCAACATAGTTAGCACTAGCTGTTACATTAAGATTCTCAGCTTCAATATTATTTATCAATAAATCATCACTATTTTCATAGTAACCAAATAAACTACATGTATAAGTACGTCCACTAATTGTAATATTTTTAAGTTTAACACCATCTACAAGATGTGTATAACCTCTACCTATTAGAGCTACACGGTTTTTATATGGAGCATTAAGAATAACATCTTTAAATGATATATTATGTATTTCTCCATATACATAACCAATAACATTTGTATAATCGTTATTTGTTGTTTGTAAGAACTCTATATCAATATCTTCAAATTGAATATTTTTAATTGAAGACATAACCTTTTTAATAATATTTAAATCTTGCTTACTAGAAGTTTGTGTTACTCTAAAGCCTTTTAAAGTATGAACTTCACTATCACTAATAGTCTCTAATCGATTAAATAATACGTCACGATTAAATGTACGTCCTGTAAAATCAATATCATTTAATAATATATAGTTTTCAGCATCATACTTACTTATATTTTGCCAATCTTCATATGTTCTTAAATATTTATAGAACGGCATCTCTAAGAAGATACTTTTCTTTGAATATAATTGTTCATTTGCATCTTCTGTATGATACTTAATACCTTTTACATAGTATGAATCGAAATATTTAAGAGGTTGAGCTTCTACTGTAACGATAGAAATTCCATCTTGGTAAGAATTTTGTGTTACACGAACATTCATATCCTCTATTTCAATATCGTCAATCGTAAAATGATTATTATTTCTTAAATAGAAGACAATTGTTGAGTAATCAACATGTTTATCAATAACAATATCAACTGTTTCAAAGATATCTTCTAAGAAATAAATATCTTTTTGATTAGGTAGTAATTCCTTAGTATCCATGTAATATAGTTTTGGAACTATACCTTCTGATACTTTAGAATAATCATAAGCTTCTCCAAGTTGTAATCCTGTATCATTATTATAATTACTTTCTCTCATCAATTGACTAACAGTTATAGGCGTTGCCCCATTGTAATCCGTTGATGGAAATCCGTTAATTAATGATGTTGTAAGCGCATAATTAGTCTCATTAGCCTCTTTATTACCCATTATGAAGTATATTGGTGTACCAACCATTTTAGATGCTAGATTACCGATAAATAAGTTCCTATTAATGTAATCTGCTTTATCAGCTTTACCAGTTATACCACCGACTAAATCTACATCAGATACAATACTCATCATTGAATAACAGTTTTCAACATAACCTGCTGTACTACCAACAATACCACCAGTATTTCTACCATTAGTACGAATTTCACCAGTCGTATAGGCATTAAAGATATTACCAACATTAGCAACTTCACGACCAACGATACCACCAACACCATTAGTACTAAAGACATTCTCAACAACGATTTTAGCATCTTGAACATAGACGTTATTATATGTCGCACCATTACTATAACCAACCATACCACCAATTTGAACATCATTAAGCATAGATGGTAAATAAATATAAATATTAGTAACTGAACAGTTAATAAATTTAGAATAATATGAATAACCAGCTAAGCCTCCTGCATCAATTGTATTTGAAGTTCGATCTGCTGGTATCTCAATTCGCATATTCTTAACATGAACGTTTTCAAAACGCGAATATTGATTAGCAGTTGAAGTTATTCCTATGTAGTAAGCACCTGTTGTCTTACTTACATTTTCAAAATAAATATTTTTTAGAGTTCCATTCATTTGGTTAAACAAACCATTTTTACCATTAATAATATCAATATTTTTTAATACATGATTATTACCGTCAATCTTTCCAGTGAAGTTATTAATATAATAGTTAACTTCTTCTCTAAAGTCCAAATCCTCCATTATAGCGAAGTTTTGATTTAGATAAGTATTAATGCTCTTCCAATCATCTACATTATTTATCTCACGATATAAATCAATGAATAAATATTTTTCGCCCAACGGATATTTTCTTTCAGTAACAATATTATTGTAACTAATTGATGTTATCCCTCTTATTTCATATTTAGAAACATATACTTGCGGATTAGATACTTTGATAGAAACATAACTCTTACCATCATCAAAGTTCTGTGCAATAATTTCGGTATCCAAATTAGATATAGATACTTTTGTTATTTCATCACCATAATCATTTTGAATAGTTAAGTTAACTATTGCTGATGTATATGTACTACTCGTTACTTCAATATTTAATAATTCAAGTGAACTCTCTTCTTCTACCTTCGGTAATTCAATATAATCTTGAGCAGGCATCTTATCAAATGAGAATACAACCTGTGGATAATATCCTAACTCTAACATTTCATCAATATTAAAGCCATTTCTTAAGACTGTTTTCTGAAATGATGAATCATTTAATGACAAAGCTGTTATTCTGTTTTGATTTATTGTTGTGTATATATAATCATTAAAATAATATGTGTTATTTAATTCACCGGTATCTCTTACATATCCAACAATAGGTCCAACAGCTTGATCGGCATTACTTACACTACCCGTTGTATATACATTCTTAACTTTACCATAGGTTTCATGAGCAACTAAACCTGTTAAATCATAAGAATAATTCTTAGGAAATTCTATGCTTGATAGAACATAAACATTTTGAACGACGGACTTTAATCCACCATATCTTTCAACAAGACCTACTTGTCTTGATGTAGAACCACTTCTAGCATTAGTTACAAAAGCATTATCACCATATACATATCCATTTTCAATGAGACCATTATTCTCACGAACCAATAAGCCTGAATTCCAATACATATTAACAGGTGTTTTTAAGTTAAGAACAAAGTTTCTTACAATGCCACCATCTTTATTAGAATCTACTACTGTACATAAATACATATCATCAAAATAAGTTGATCTTTCATCATATAAATTAACCATTACATTTTCAATAAGACCATAGTTTGTATTAACAAATCCTCTAGTATTATTACTATTAACAGTATTGTTTAAATGAACATTAATGACAAGATTCTTTAAAACGCCAGATTTTTCTATTCGACCAATTTTTTGGAATGATTTATCAGAATATACATCTGCGCTATAACCTTGGAAATCTATCATTCCATAGAAATAATGATATCCCCAACCCAGTGTTTGCAATGTATAATTTCTAAAATCCAAATCATTTAAAATAATATAATTACCATAAGGCTGAATAAATGCCCAATCATTAGTATTCGCAATACCTACCGTTTCATGATAAGTAGAAATTGTAAAATAATCTAATTCATATTCGCGATCTCTTATTTTAATAAATAAGGAAACACGATAATTCTTTTTCTCATTAAGATCAATTTTCTTTAAAACATTTGTAATTGTATCCGTATCTTCTAACTCTTCATATGATTTAACATATAATTCGTTATTATTATCATCACTTACTCTTACATAGTAGGTATTATTCTCTATTTCATTATGTAAGTCTTTGACATTAACTCTTACTGTTGTAACAAAATCATAAGTAAATGCTTGATAATCAATATTACCTCTACTAACATATTTATTAATTCGAAGATTAATGTCTTCAGGATCAATTTCCATATTTCCTGAATAATAACGGAAGTACAAGCACATTTTCATATTGCTTGGTACATATACAATTCTTCCTGAATCAAACCATCCATATGCTGAAACATATCTATTTGTCGTTGCATCTACGAAATAAATATATGCTGTATAGTTAGTATCATCAGAAAATAAGATTTCATAAACCTGATCACCTTCAAGCATTAATGGTTCATTTACTCTTGCATAATTTCGATAGTTACTAGCCGTACTGCTACTCTTTTTACCATCACTTGAATATTGACCTTGCTCAATAAAATTATCCGAAACATCAACACTAACTTTATCTTTAGCACGATGTACTTCAAAGTCTTTTATGGCATATTCAGCTATTTCATCAACACCAGTTGTAATATAGAATCCAGCAAAATCACAATGATTACGCCCATAATACCTACTTGGATAAACAATAAAGTGTTTTCCATTAGCATAACTACCTACAATGAACGAATACGAATATGTCGTCCATTTATCTGTTGTAATATCATCTAAGTACATACTATAACCATTGCTAGTTATACCGCTTACATAATTTGTGAAATATACTTTTTCATTCAATTTATTAATAGCTTTAATTTTAAATGTTACGGTTACATATTCACCATGATATTCTGATAAATCATAGGTATAAGCAGCTTCCCCCTTACGAGAATAGATATGCATTACACCATCTTCATCTATCGTCTTTGGCGTTGTATAAGTTCTTGTTGTTTGAATCCATTTTGTTTCAGAATATATATCTGCAAGGTTTTCACCATTAGCTACTTTTACTGCTGAATTAAGTTCAATTTTACCGGAGATACCATCTTCTGTAAATTTCTCCATATTCTGTAATTCATATCTTGATTTGAAAGTACTATTATTATTTGTTTCGTTATATTCATCCGCAATAAAGACAATATTGTATGTTGCATTAGAAGTTAAATGTTTATAAGTAATTCTTTCATATTCTTCCTTAATATCAATTAATCTTGCATCAACTAATTTAGCTTTACTATCACGTAATTCAACACGAACTCTATTTGATAATATAGCATTATCAGAATCAATAACACGAACATCAAAGTCAATCATATCGTTAGTTACAAAACTACTTTTAACATCAATAATTGGTTTTTTCTTATAAGTTTCAAAATAGTCTAAGTTATGCAAACATTCAAGTTCATATATTGTTTCACCTTGTTGAACTGTTGTTGTAATATTTAGATTATATCTTGTATTAGAATCTAATCCATTAATGTATAATTCTACTTCTTCTAGTGCTTTTAAACTATTAACATTATCAGCTGATAAATAGAATGATTTAATAGTATTATCACCATTAACATCATACACTTCAAATTTAATATTTTTAATTAACTTAATTAGTTTTGCATCTGTTTTTTTGTTATTAATTTTATATTTTAAGCTTATATCATCACTAGTTAGATTATCTACTTCAAAATTTAAGTTTACAAAGCCCAAACTTGTAATTGGTAATGAAGTAAAATCAACAGAAGTTAATTCATAATCTTTTCTTAGACCAACACCATCATCTAAATCAAAGTCAGCATATATCTTGATTGTGAACATTTGATTTGGATCCAAGTTTTCAATCACTATTTTATTTGAATCAATTAGATTTTGTTGAATAACTTTACCTGATGAATTAGTAATTACATAACGATAATTACTTACATCAATATCATCTTCATTCTTTAAATCAACTTTAAGGGTTACATGATCAGTATCATTTTCTGTAACTTTTAACATTACTGATGGATATTTCTTAGATGTTCTTGTTTTTCCTTTATTATTGTGAACATTTAATTCGTTACCCATCGTATCGTATATCACTATTTCAAAGTTATATTCAGTATTAGAAGCTAAACTTTCACTAGTAGATACTGTATCAATAGTTTTACCATTAATTAAATTAGTAACGTTTTGATTAGAGAAATAATAACGTTCGCCATCTATTCTAAAGGCAATTGAACGAACTCCTCTTAGTGTCTCTGATGTAAGATTGCTTGTAATCTTTAAGTCTTTTAATTCTATTTTACGTGGATAAATACTACCCAAACTAAAATCTAAGTCTATTGGGTCTAACATATCCATTGATCTTGTATTAATCGTTTCATGGAAGAAAGTAACAATCTTCTTCGTACGCATATCTTGATCAAGATATGTATATTGACCAACTACTTCAAATTCAGAGTTAGGCATTAATCCCGATATAACAAATTCACCGCTTGTATGGAAACTTCTTCTTGAGTATGTTTTACCATTATAAACAAATGATAAAGAAGGTTCCTTAACGATTACATCTGCTGGGTCTTCTATACTAATATTACCAGTTGCAGAATAAACACCAGGAATTAAGTGTGTTGCTGTAACTACTGGTTTAACCCATTCAGTATTCTCATCTATCGGTTTATTAATTGGCTCTTCGGCATATGAATTTTCGTCAATTACTTCAATTTGATCTTTTTCATCAATGATTTCCTTTGGCGGAACATCCATTTCATCTAAATATATTTTGCCCAAACCTGCTAAAAGATTTTCATATTTATATTTATATTCTTGATCAGCACTTTCATAATAGAAAGTAAAGATATTATCATAATCTATATCAATTATTTGTGTTTTAACAAAAGTATCACCATTACGAACAAAGCAGTTAATACGATCGTTCATAAAATAGACTAAACTATTAACTGGTATTTCATATTCATTAGCGTTAGTACTAATCTTTAAATCATATAAGTTGATATAAACACCATTTGGATAAGCTAATAAAATATAATTAGTTTTATCAATTGGTTCATAATTATTTAATTCATAAGCTTTACCATACGCATATACTTGATTAGAAGATCCCATAATACGATGTAAGTCATTATCTATTAAATTTGTATTATCATTGTAGTTTACAATAGATAAACCATCATTTATATACATTGGGTAATTCAAGTCAACGATTTCTTTTTCTTCATTACTGTATCTATCTAATGCCATTTTATAAATATATTCATCTTCATGCATATGAACAACTTTCAATGAGTTATCAAAGCTTGAAATATCTTCTTTATTTAATACATTCAAGATTTCATTATTTCCGACCATATATCCTTCATTTTCAACAACGATATATGGAGTATATGTACTAAACAAATAATTAAATATATAAACTAAACAAACGACAATAGGTATAATAAATAATGGAAAATACTTAACGTATTTATTTTTGGATAAAGCATTACGTTTTTCTCTTACTCTCTTTCTCATATTGTACCTCTTATCTAAATTTGAATACTATTATGCTATTATAATAATTATATCATATATAATTATTATTTTATATATTTTAAGCAAGAAAAAAGAAGTAATTTCTTACTTCTTTTATTCACCTTCATAAGGTAATAACTTATTAACATTTTTTATTAATAAACGTTCACCATCACTAGATATTATCATATCAGTACTTAAATTAATTTTATAATCACCAAAGTACGCAATAACATCATCATTTATCTCTTCTATTTCAATATATTCATCTTTTGCTTTATTATACATTTCGACACTATTTTTATATAGCACTTTAACATATGATAATGGTGATAATTCATACTTCTTTCCTTCTACTTCAACAACAATTGAATAAGGGAAAACATATAAATCGTTACCATCATATAGAAATGATTCTTTCATATATGATTTTTTGCCATCATATGTTACAAATCCCATCTCTTTATTATCAGATAATTCTGTTGATAATCTTGAAAAATAGTTTATACGATAACTCTTACTCTTATCACTTAAGAAGAATAATCCCATATTTATAGGAACAATACATTCATTATCAACTGATTGAAAATAAATTGGTGAATCATCAACTTCAATCTTTTTACCTTCATCATTAACATTAATTAATTTATCTTTTTCATACGATGCAACACCAGTATATTCATATTTAACACCAGCGAAGTATTGATATACATCATACTTTTTAAAATCTAGAGTATTACGAGAATTATAGTAACTTTTAATTACAAAGAAAGCTACAATTACACATAATATTACAAAAAGGGAAGTTATAAGAATAATTGTCTTTTTCTTATTACTTCTTTTTTTCTTAACTAAAAGAATTTGATCTTCAATATTATTGTTTTCCATTCTCTCCTCCATTTATTTTATGCATACTAACTAAGATATTTATCTCTCGTACCGTAATAAATAATACATAGACGATTATTAATAACGTAAAGATTATAATTAACGCTAATACTAAAGTATTAGAACCAATATAATCATGGTAATTAGAGATAATCATTAATAACCATAGTAATGCTCCAGATACTACTGTATAAATAATATTCGTAATAATCGCTTTAACATTAAGTGAAAATATTGAAAAGACAAAACATAGAGCTACTAATGCATATAATCCTATCGGTACAAATGTATCAATATTCATTAAAAAATATAAGATAACTATAAGATTTATCAAAATTGTTGATAATAATAATACTTCTCGGAAACTAAGTCCCATAAAAATGGAATATATCTTACGATATTTAATATTAAATTTCTTCGTAATTAATAGTCCTGCTATTAAAGCAACTAAAGAAAAAAGCAAAAAGCTTATAAAAATCATAAATATAATAGTTCCTGAATTTCTCATTATATCACCTTATTCTTCGCTCTTCTCCTCAACTATAATTAAACGGAAAACATCATGACTTAATACATAAAATCCCTTAATACCTTCATAAGAAAAGCTTTCATCTCCATCAAAATATATATCACCGTCTAATTCCCCTATAACAGGCCAATAATCCTTCATAATTAAGAGATTATACTTCTTATCTTTAATCCTTATAACTTTAACTTTATCATGGGTTATTGACTCAATATCTTTATTTAGCAAGATAACAACTTGCATATATTCATTATTTTCTTCCATAACTACCTATATATAAGAATTTACTCTCATCAACGTTATCATATTGACCAGTTACGATATTCTCAACATCATCCAAAATATCATTAATATCAACCATTTGTCCTGGTATTCCTGTATATGCTTCTGATACAAATAATGGTTGTGAGAAATAATTACGTAATTTTCTTGAACGATAGAAAATATTCTTATCTTCATCACTTAATTCTTCAATACCTAAAACAACGATAATTTCTTCTAATTCTTCATATCTAGTTAAGTATTGTAAAACCTTTTCTATCAAGTCAAAATGACGTTTTCCGATATATTCTTCATCTACTAAAACACTTGATGTTTTAAAGACATCAATAGCTGGATAAATACCCTTTTCAGCAACTGCTCTACTTAATACAATTTGACCATCAAGGTGGCTTGAAATTGTTTGTACAGCTTCATCTGTATAATCATCAGCAGGGATATAAATTGCTTGGAAAGATGTAATTGATCCTTTACTTGTTGAGTTAATACGCTCTTCTATTTCTGATACATCTGATACTAAAGTACTAGGATAACCATTTTCAATAGGTGATTTACCTACTTCCGCAGATATTTCTGATTGTGCTTGAACATAACGATAGATATTATCGATAAATAATAATACATCTTGGTTCTTTTCATCACGTAAGTATTCAGCAAGAGTTAATCCACTATATACTGCTCTACTTCTTGATGATGCATTATCACCCATTTGTCCAAAAACAATGGAAATCTTATCATATAAGTTAGATTTAACAACCTCATCATATAAGTCTTTACCTTCACGAGAACGTTCTCCAACACCGATGAAGACAGAGTTTGATTTAAATCTTTTGAAGACATTGTTCATTAACTCTTTAATTAGTACTGTCTTACCAACACCAGCACCACCTAATAGACCTAATTTAGCTCCTTTTTGAATAGGAGCAAAGAAATCTATTACTTTGATACCTGTGTATAAAATTTCACTTTTAATACTTAAATCATCTAGTGTAACATTACCAGAATAAACTTCTTTTTCATTTTCACTATTTAATTGTTCACCACTAATTACATTGCCATAAGAATCAAATACTTTACCTAAGATTTGATCAGAGTATTCAATTGATAGTGATTTATCTTGTTTATATAAAGGTATACCTTTTTTTAGATACAAGACATCATCTAAAGCAATTGCTGTAGCAACATAGTTTGTTATTTCAACTACTTCAAATTTATATTCAGTATCTCTATATTTGGCAACTAAAATATCTTTAATACGTACTTTAGCATCTTCATTTAGTAATACCTTAATAACTAAATCTGATACAGCAATTATCTTGCCTACCATATTTATCCCTCCTTTTTCTTTTTAGCAACTCTTTTGTTTATTGATTCAACAATAAGTTCAAAAGTTTTTTTATTCTTTTCTTTCCTTTCAGCCTTTAACGCTATTTCCTCACGTTCATCTATTTTCTTTAGTGATTCATTAGTAAACGCTTGTCTTTTAACGTTTTCTGAAGCCCAACTCCATGCTTCAGCAATCTTTATTTCCATTGTTACGTATGAAGATATTAAGTTCCAAATAATGAAGAATAAATCACCTTCAGCAGTAAAATCATTTTCAACTTTAGCATCCTTATCTTCTTCTATTTCAAGAGGAAGTATCTTCTTCTTCATAACAACTTGACTATTCATGTTATTGTAATGAATATATATAACATTTAATTGTGAATATTCTTGATTCAAAACTCCGTTTAAAACTATTTCATAGATCTTATCATATTCATTAGGAAAGTCCTCTTTTGTCATATATAATAAGACATTATCTTTAACAACATTTATCTTTTTACCAATAATTATCTTATCATTTTCAGGACTATCTGCTTTTAAGTATGAAATAATATCACTATTAAAACTAGTACAGAATCCTAAGTCACTACCAATATAAACATTTAATTCTTTCTTTCCATTAGCCATCTTTATTGAAAGATTATCTTCTCTAAAGATACGATTATTAACAATTAATGTTATAATCTTTTTTAATTCTTCTTCATATAGATGAGCTTTATTAACTCTTCTTCTTGCACCATTAACACGTAAAAGCGAATGGAAATTCATTACTTTAACGACATTTTTTACACTCATGATGCCTCTTTTTTCTTAATTACTGGTATTAAATCAGTATTTTCAAATTGCTCTTTATCAAATGTTTTATGGTTAATAAAATCAAATCTTTGTCGCAATTCTTGAGCACTTATAGGGGAATACTTAGGTTGTTTTAATAAATCCATTATTCTTCCACCTCTATTTAATTGATCTTGTAATTCTTTAGACATAGAATCAATATTAACTAATTGATATACATCTACTTTTTCAAGATAACTTAATAGTTCACGACGAACATCAGCACCTAATTTTCTAATTAATTCATTTTGAACATCACTACCTAAACGTGATACTGATAAACCATAGTTAATAGCTGGTTTTTGACCACGTTTAAACATCTTTTCAGATAAAACTATTTGTCCATCAGTGATAGATATTACGTTAGTAGAAATATAGTTTGTAATATCAGCACCTTTAGTCTCAACAATTGGTAAGATTGTAATAGATCCACCATTTTTATGTTGACAACCTTTTTCCAAAAGTCTTGAATGGGTATAGAAAATATCTGCTGGATATGCATCACGACCTGTATTTTTCTCAGATAAAAGTGCAATTTCACGACATGCATCGGCATGTTTCTTTAAATCATCTATACATACTAGAACATCATAATTTTGCATCATATAATGCTCTGCTATAGATAGCGCAATATATGGTGTAAGTTTAATTAAAGGAGGTAAGTCATCATTAAATACAGATACAATTATCGTATATGGTTGAGCTCCTTTTTGAACTAATTTTGCATATAATTTCTTTAATTCTTTTTTATTTTTACCAATTGCCACATATATACAAATGACGTTTTTACCTTTTTGATTAACAATGGTATCTAAACATATTTGGGTTTTACCAGTTTTCTTATCACCAATTATTAATTGACGTTGTCCTTTACCAATTGGAAACATCAAATCAATACCTGCAATACCTGTTTCTAGTGGTCTATTAACAGCTGTTCTATCCATAATACCAATCTTTTTTGTTTCAACAGGAATAGGGAAGCTGTTATTTAACTTCTTCCCTGTCATTCTATCTACTCCAAATGGATCAATAATCATGCCAAAAGACTCTTCTGAGTAGTTCATTTGTAAGATTTCGCCAGTTGTTATTACTTGATCACCGACTAAGATACTACCATCTGTTTTTATTAATGATATATATACTTTGTTAGCTTCAATTTTATCAACGTAACCAACGTTATTCTCATTATTGATATATACTTTTTCGAAATAGAAGGCATCGTCTAAACCACGTGCTTCAATGATAAAGTTATTGATACGTGTTACTTGACCTGCATAATAGATATTCTTGCTTTTAACAATATCATCAATCTTTTTGTTAATTAATTCGCTGACACTATCATTCATAAGATATACCATTAATAAAATAAGAAGCAGTAATACGATGGATTGTATTAATATTCTGCTTACTTATAGAATTCCAACCCTTTTTATATTTCCATCTTTATATACTATAGTCATATATGATTCCTCGATATACAACTTTAAAGCCCTCAGTAATCTTGTTATCATATTCGGTAACAATATTTTTATCTAAATAATTGTAATTATAACGTTGATCACCAACTAATACCTTTATTTCAGGACTTAATTTAACTGTCATATTATCAATTGTTTCAATTAATTTCTTAATATCAAACGTATTTTTATTTATAATCTTTTTTAAAACTTCACTTTCCCTATTATCTAGTAGTGAAGTAACAATTTCGTATTGTTCATCAGCTTGGTACATACTAATACGATATACTACGTCAAAAGTAAAATAACTACGTACTTTCTTGTATATATAGTAATCATCATCACCATGTTTAGCATTCTCTTTTATAAAATTATCAAGAACTTTTGTCGGATCAAAATTGAATTTTTCTTTAATAATTTTATAATTTGAAAGTAAATTATCACTTTCATAACCAACCATTTTCGGTAACAATACATCCTCATTTGTTACACTATTCTTTTCATTCTCTTTTGTCTTTTCTTCTAGTTGAGAAATCATTTCTGTTTTCTTTTGAATATCATCATTTAATTCATCAACTTTCCGTTCTTTATCTCCTATCAAATAATCAAATTCCGATATTCGATCAGTAAAGATATCTTTCATTAATCTATTCGTTCTTTTAACTATGAAACTTAATAAAAACGTTAAGACTAATACTAAAAGTACTATAACAATCGTAATAATTAATAATTCATTCATTTATTAAGATACGAACGGATTAAAGAAGATTAGCATAAAGGCAAATGCGAATACTAATAATATAAAAATCGCAGATACAATTAATAATATCATCATAGAACTTACAATTTCATTTTTAACACCAGGATTTCTACCAATTGCTTCTGCAATCTTAGAACCCAAGATGCCAATACCTATTCCGAACCCAGCGACAGAGTATCCTATCATCATACCAACTGAGCCCATTATTGATGAAACCAAATTTTCCATACTATTCACCTATCCTAACATATATCATTATATCATATATATGATATAAAAAAATAGGAAAATATTAAAAAACGAATAGATTTCTCTATTCGTTTTATTAATTTGTTAATGTGAACCTTGTATAAATATCTACATCCACGTATTTATTATTGTATTTAGCATTATTAACTCTTAGTTCATAAACACTTCCCTGTAGTAATTCAAAACTAGCAGAAAAGCCTTTAGAACTAATCATTTCTGTATAATTAACCGGTACTGATTCTTGCTCTATATTATCAATTATAAGCGCAATATCAGCATTTTCAAATGCATAATCACTATTCATCTTGTAAGTAAAATACACTTTGCCAAACGCAACTTTTTCAACCGTTAGTTTGTATTCTATTTTCTTAGTTCTAACATTAATAACATCTTCAACATTATCAACTAATGATTTTTCATCATTCTTAGTTATTATTTCAATATATCCCAAACTAATAGTATATTCACTATTAGCATTAACACCCTTAATACGATACTTAGTATCATACTTATCTAATACAACTTTCTCCGTTGTTTGGGAATTATTAATAACACCAGTAACAAGAAGATATACTGCTTGATACTTATTTTCAGGGTCAGTAACAATATATGATACATCAATATACGATGGTGTTGTTACCGCACCACGGAGACTAACTCTTTTTTCAATCTCTGTCTTATTTTCAGCATCATCAGTAGCACCATTATTAGTTGTATTATTATTAACTATAATGGTTGATCCAGATACTTGATTATTAGCAGATACTGCATAATTATGATTTTTAGCATATTTTGTAAAATCATTAACTAACTCATTATATGAATCAAGTAAATCCTTTGCATCATATTGTATTTCATCTTCTTTTTTCTCTTTTTCAACATATTCATTGGTACTACCAATAATTTGTTTAAGATCAATTACTGACTCTTTATAGAATAATCTTTCATTAGCAACATCAAAGATATAATTCTCAAAATACAATTTAATTGGGTTTATTGTTTTAACATTTAAAACATCATTTAAAAGTGAGGCATTACCTTGTTTATCAATATCAACAATTAAGTATTTCTTAGTATATATTGTCTTATTCTCGTCATATATTTCTTTATAAATTATTAAATACTTACGATCCGCTAATTTAAAGAAATATGGTGCTGAATTAGTTGATGTTGAAAATAATGATTCAGATTCATTTACACTACCATCATTTAATACTTGATATTTAGTACCAGCAACAACTACTTCATCTATTGTAGAGTTATATATTACAGGACTATCGCCCAACGCAATACTAACATTATCGTTTGATATATATTGATATTCATTCTTCCAGTTTTTCTCTACTTTGCCACCACCAGTAGTATCAATACTACTATAATCATCAGCAAATAAGATAACATTATCCGTAACCGTATATATAACATTGCTCTTACGACCAGCTAACTTAACTGAATATACTAAGATACCAATGATTACTAAGATAATTAACACAAACAAAGTAATAAATACTTTATTCTTAGTATTAAGGTGTCGTTTCATCCGAATCACCTCCTACATAGTAATCAAATTCAGCTTCATTAACTAAAGTACCATCTTGATAGAAATTGAATGTGAATAAGTATACATCATTTTCATCAAATACTGTATCTTCTAAGTTAAATGAATATATATAGATATTTCTAGCACTATCATAACGAACATTAAATGCACCACTATTTGAAATATAGAAACCTGTTGTTATGGAACTAACAGAATATGTAACACTATCAATAGAAGTCAATCGATATGAGTCAGAGAAGATCAAATCGAAGGCATTTGGTGTTGTTTTATTCTCATATAATACAACCGTACCTAAGTCAATCGCTGACCCATATTGAATTTTTCTAGATTTATGTACAGGAACTAAATTTTGTTTAGTATTAGTATAGTCATTATTAATACTTACATCGAATGTGTATACTTCTCCATTAACTAAGTTATAAGTTTCTTCATCAAAAGTAAACTTCTTATTAATTAAACGAACACTAACGCCATCAGTTCCAGCAACAACATTATTGTTAGAATCAAGTAGACGAACACTATATACGTCATTATTAATTACATGTGATTTATCTGTTATAGTAACCCTAAAGTAGATTTCACCTTCACTCTTACCAGCAGTAATACCAATATGTGGTTGTTCATACTTAGGAACTTCAAAGTTCTTTGAATTACTACCAAGGCTTAATCCATGAACTTCACCATTACTTGTATATTCACCATATGCACTAATAACTAATCTATATTTACCACTATATACAATTTCATTAGCTAAACTTGGAGAAGCACTTATCTCTAAATGCATTTCCTTAAAGAAGTTTGTAGAGTTTGGAATATTAATATTTACTCTTTCATAGCCATTACTTGTTTGTTTATATAATTCATATTTAATGTAATTAAATCCAATAACATTCTCTAATTCATAATCAATAGATAATTTCTTATCCGTATATGAATTAGCAACAAATCTTACTTTAATATTTTTAATACCAACATCTGATAATGTATGGAAATTATAGATACAACCAACTGCTTGTTGATCCATATCATATAAATATTGTTTTTCATAAGTATTAGTTTCTGGATTTAAAACATTTGCATATACTTTAATATAATAATTTGTCTTATGAATTAAGTTATCAATTAAAATTGGGTTTTCAAATTCAGATATTGTATGTGATAAGCTACCCAAGTATTGAGCACCTGTACCATTTGTATCAATTTGATATAGTTCAAAATAAATTAAATCATCTTGAATTGTAGTACTTTGATAATTAGTAATATCCGCATTAACATATACACCTGTTAATAATGGTGTAATATCTATACGATCATCATCATTTAATAAGGAAATACCCGGAATAATATGACTAAATTTAACTCTATTGTTACTAGAACTTAAATTACCACTTCGAATATTTTTAGCTATTAAGTTATTATCATCATAAATAACACCAGTTTGATCAATATCAATTGGTAAATTAATTGTTTTATTATTGTTATTCGTTAAACTTAAAGTCTTAGAATATGGATTAAATGTCATTTGTAAAGTATTACGATATACTTCGGATACTTGTGTTAGGAATTGACCACTAAATGTATAGTAGCTACCAACACCACTATATGTACCATTTTGAAGAGCAATCTTAGGTGATTCATAATCATATCCTATCTCTCCAGAATCATAATTAGCAACTAGTTTTATAGATACATCAACATTATAATATTCACTAATATCAAAGTAGTCGATAACAACTTTATTATTTTTTAATCTAACATTCTCTAATGTCTTAACACCTAATCTAGCACGATCACTAGCGTTAACTGGTTCAACAACAACATCAACAGAAGATATACTATTAATTAATTCATTTGTTGTACTATTGTTATTATTAATTGTTAACGTAATAACGTTATCTTCTGATTCAACTGTATAAGATAAAGCAATTGTTGCATTATAACCATAGAAATATTGAGAAGTAAGCGTTCTATATACTGGTTCATCAGTCTTTAATGTTTTCTCTGCTTTTCTAATTGTTAATGTTTTACCTTTAGATAACCCTGTAAATGTAGCTGATTGATAATCAGCATTAAGCGATATTTCAGGTGATGAACTAGGAGAACTATTAGCGTTAATATATCCGTATAGATTATTATTTGCTAGTACTGAATCATAATCAATATACTTATACCTCCAAGTCATATAATCACTACCAGATAGTGATGGATATAAAGTAAATACTGCTAACTGTTTTCTTATTTTAAGTTCTTCACTTTTTAAAACAACATTTTCATCGATTGATTTTGGATAAATAGTATCAACTTCACCATCATAATCCATATCCAAATATGCTTCATAAGAAATATAATATTCATTACCACGGCGAATAGCATCTCTATCAACAACATCATTAGCTGTTCCATTTAAAACAGGTATATTAGTTGATGATAAAGTTCCATCTTCATTAAAGAATACTTTTTTATCAAGTTCTTCAATCATTTCATATTCACCAGTATTAGGATTTTTAACCCATGTATGATAAACAATATATTTACCTGTACCTGAATTATTATCATATGATGCAATAGCATTAACACCAATAATCGTATTAGCATCTAATCCTTCATCATATTCAAAACCAAATGATGAAGCAAATTTATTTAATATTAATCTTGTTGTTACCTGAACACTATCAGGATCTGGAATATCAGGAATATAGTTATTTACTTCAAATTGAAATACATTATTTTCAATAGGAATAATATTACTATCATAACCTGTATAGTCATATGCTCCATCAACAACTAAAGTATATGTTTTTTGATGGAAATCAGAGTCATCAGCATCAAAGAAATTAGCATTAATTGTTGCTGAATCATCATAGAACATTTGTTTTAATGTACTAACATATTCATCATCATTTAAGTCAATCTTTTTCTTAGCAACTTCTACTTTACCATCAGTTGTTGTACCTTGATATAAAGTAAAGTTAAGAACTGTTAATGTACTAGCTTCGAATGATGCATTTTCATTAGCATCTACTAATGAGAATTGCAATGAGAAGACATCTGAATAACTTTCATTTTTAGCAAAAGTAGCATGAAGACTCTTTGGACTCTTTGTTTGAACATTTACACTACCAATATATGATTGTGATACTGTAGGATTACCATCTTGTAAGTTAATATTGGCATATACATCAAATGTATAAGTTTCATTAGCTCTTAAATAGTTAACCGCAATTGGTAATACATTTTGTGGTGTTTCAGTAATAATTGTCTTTGTTGTATACATATTAACAGAATCTTTATAAACAACACGATATACATTACTTTGTAGAGTTCCTGATGGGTCATCAATAACAATAGCACCATTAATTTGTTCCCAAGTTACACTTGTTTCTTCCCATCTTACAGTTGGGAATTCAACACCATCTAGTTGCATTACTGTTCCCAAATTTTTAAAATATTCAACTGTTTTTTCATTATCATTAAATTCAACAATAAGTCGATATGTATAAGCTACACCACGGTGAATCTTAGCATCATCAACAACAACTGTCATTGGACCTAATTGTTTTTGATCAATTGATAGAATTGGTGTATCCGTATTTAAATCTTGTCTTGTATCAAAGATTTCATAACGATAATTATATACACCATAATCTTCATCTATTACTTTTGATACATTAAGTTCAAAAGCAGCATCTACTTTATTAACACGATAAGTTAAATCCTCAATCTTTGGTGCTTTCTTTAAAGTTTTAATTGTTTGTACTTGTGAGAATCCATCATCAACAATAACACCACCACTCAAGATATCATACATTTTAACAATATATTTAGTATTGCTTGAAAGATCAGGGAATTCTATTTCATATTTATTTTTAGTCTTATCTAATAAATCAACATTTTTATAATCTAGTAAGTTGCCATTTTCATCATATATTCCAATAGTTACAGAACTTACTTTCGAATAACTTTCTTTATATAAATCAACAACAATAGAATCTTTTGTTACATATGATTTTCTAAATGATACACCCAAAGCTTCTGTTCTAAATATTTTAGAAACAAATGATTTTTCTAAAGTTACTTCATCTATTTTATATGAAGCTTTACCATAAAGGGTATATTCCGTATCTGGTTTTAAGTTTGGATATGAAATATAAGCATTTAAGTTACCATCAACTAATTCTTCTTCATACACAACTTTAGCATCAGCATTTTCAACAATACTAAATTTAACTGGATTGATTAACAATTCATCTTCATCAACAATCTCAACATTAGCATCAATTTTCATTGCTGTTACATCAAGACTAGTAACATGGAAAATAGGTTCTTTGTAATACGTCTTATTATTAACTGTTTCATCTTCAGTAGTTTCATCATCACCACTGATACTACCACCATTTCCACCTTCATTTTCAGGTTGTGTTGGGCCATTAATAACGTCTTGTCCAATATTTGGCTTTTCTACTTTAGCCTTATCAACAATAGCTTCTTCTGTAATAACATCAATATTACCATCCATATCAATTACTAAGTTAGATAAAGTTATCTTAGCTTTATTATCTTTACTTACAACCTTACTTTTTAAGTCAATCTTTAAATTATCAACAACAACTTGTGAATCACCAGCAAGCGTTTGATAATATTTATCATTGTTGTATAACTTAACAATTGAACCATTAACATATTCAAAATATACATATTTACCGAAATCAATTACTTGTTCATCGAAAAGAATAACACGAATATTATCGCCTGCTAATAAGTATTTGTTTTCTTCAATCCTTATTAACATCTTGTTAAAGGTTGTCTTTTGATCTACACCTTCAACATAATAATCGTTAGTAGTTTTATTATGCTTAACTTCCGTATTCTTAAATAAGTTGTAGTAAAGAATTACTTCATCATCAATCTTATCTAAATCAAGACCTACAACATTCTTAAGAACAACAAAGTTTCCGTTTTGATAATGAATAACTGCATTTTCTTCAACGAAGACATCGCCTTCATTAGATTCTACAGATATCTTGTTACCATATTTCTTAAAAGCATATTGTTTACCATTCTTAAAAGGTACTACTTCAGCCTTAATACTATTTGGGCTTAAATAGATAGCATATCCATCAAAGGTAAATGTATTTACTGATAGATTAGCATTTCTTCTAACAATATATATTCCAAAGGCAATAATGCCTAATATGGCAACTACAAATAAACTATAGGCTATTTTTCTTTTTGCACTCATAATCATATTCCTTTCTACTTTTGTATTTAACTACTATAACCCTATGGTAATATATTAACATTTTTTTCTTAATATTTAAATACTTTTATTATTTATAATAATAAAAAAATATCCACAGGATTGTGGATATTTATTTTTTATGCTTTATACTATTTTCAATTAATGTACAAAATAATGGATGTGGTCTTGTAGGACGAGACTTAAATTCTGGATGAAATTGACATGCAATAAAGCATTTATTCTTAGGATATTCAATAATCTCAATAAGATCTCTTTCTTGATTAATACCAGATAATACCATTCCATTTTTCTCTAATATTTCACGATAATCATTATTAAATTCATAACGATGACGATGACGTTCTTTAATGTCAACTTTTTGATAAGCTTTATAAGCAAGAGTATCCTTCTCAATATGACAATCATAATTACCAAGTCTCAAGGTACCACCAATATTAACAAGATTCTTCTTATCTTCCATAATATCAATAACTGGATTAGTTGTTTTCCTAAACTCTGTAGAATCAGCATCTTTTAAGCCGCAAACATCTCTTGCGAATTCAATAACAGATAATTGCATACCTAAGCATATTCCTAAGAAAGGAACATTATTCTCTCTTGCATACTTAATTGCTTTTATCTTGCCTTCAATACCACGATTACCAAAGCCACCAGGGACTAAAATACCATTAGTATTTTTAAAGACTTTAGATAAGTTAACATTACCTTCTAAATCTTCTGAATTTACCCAGTTAATATTAACTTTAACACCATATTTATAACCCGCATGTTTTAGAGACTCTGCAACAGATAGATATGCATCGTGCAATGATACATATTTACCTACTAAACTAATCTCAATTTCTTTCTTACAATGTTGCATATTATTAATGAATGTATTCCAAGGAGTTAAATTAATTCTTTGATGTTTCATTTTAAAGTGATTTAGTACTTCTTTATCAAATCCTTGTTTATAAAGATTAATTGGTACTTCATAAATACTTTTAACATCAACACAGTCAATTACATGTTCAACCGGTAATGAACAGAATAAAGATAACTTATCTTTAACAGCTTTATTAAGCGGGAATGGTGCTCTACAAACTAAGAAATCTGGATGAATTCCTAAGTTTCTTAAGTCTTTAACACTATTTTGTGTAGGTTTAGTTTTTAGTTCATCACTACCTACAATATAAGGTACTAATGTTGTATGAATAAAACAAGTTTCATTAGGCTTCTTTTCATATTGAATTTGTCTTAAAGCTTCAATAAAGGCTTGTGACTCAATATCACCAACTGTACCACCAATTTCTGTAATTACAAAATCAGCTCCACTAGTTTTACCAGCTTCATAAACTTTATTCTTAATTTCATTAGTAATATGCGGAATTACTTGAACAGTGCCACCATGATAATCACCACGTCTTTCTTTATCAATTACAGATTGATAAATCTTACCACTAGTGATATTTGAAGTATAGTTAAGTTCTTCATCAATAAATCTTTCATAATGACCTAAGTCTAAGTCTGTTTCACAACCATCATAGGTTACAAAAACTTCACCATGTTGAATAGGATTCATGGTACCTGGATCAATATTTATATAAGGATCAAACTTCTGCATGAATACCTTATAACCTCTTTGTTTTAATAATAGAGCGATACTAGCAGCTGTAATACCTTTTCCTAATCCTGATACTACACCGCCAGTTACAAATAAATATTTTGTCATAAAATAAAAAAACACCTCCATAAGAGAACTATAGGGGCTCTATTTCATTATACTACAAAATAAAAAAATATTCACATTTTTTGTGAATATTTTATTTGTTTGGGCAATTATTATTTAAGTTTAGAGGTATTTTATATGTTGTTGTCTTATTATTCTTAACTGCTTTAATCTCTAAATACAAACTATCATCTGTATAATTCTTACAGTTTTGTTTATAATCATCAACACTAACGGTTAATTCTTTTAAGTATTCTTCTAATGTTTCTCTACTACCTTTTTTACTACATTCAGCAATTTTAGTAATAGTATCACCATTCTTTTCATATAATTCACAAATCAATGAATCATACTTGGTATTATCATCACCACCACAATAATTAACATTTGAAATATTAATAGATGATGTCTTACTATTATAAGCAATACTACCTGTTACTTTAAATTCATTACAAGTTGTTGTTATTGTTTTAAAAGCAAATTTATCTTTATTAATAATTAAATATACATTCATTGCAATAATTGCTATTAAAGCAAGTAACAAAAGAATAAACTTAACTGGTCTTCTTTTATAACTATTAGGATTCTCTTCGCCATCAAGAATATCTTCAACACTAACATTAAAATCCTTACTCATTTGCCTAATTAAAGATATTTCGGGTAAGTTAATACCATTTTCCCATTTAGATACAGCTTGATATGTAACACCATATTTATCTGCTAATTCGGCTTGTGTTAAATTATTCTTCTTACGAAGTTCTTTAATAAATTTACCTACTTTTTCAGGATTCATATGTCAACTCCATCGAAATTATTATAACATAACTTGCGATTTATCATTATTATTTATATAATTAAATTATAAAATATGGAGGTTATATGACAGAAACATACGAATTCTCTCAAATGGAAATTGAAGATTTATTACATAATCATGAATATGAAATAGAAGCTATGTTAAACCAAATGTATAATGATATAAGCAAAGAGTTAAAGGAGGATGACGATAATGAATAGAAGGCCTACAAATATCGAAAGATTAGCTTTAGCAGTAAGAGCTCGTAAAAACGCTATTGTTAAAACAATTAAAGACGAACGAAAAATAATGAAACAAATCAAGAAAGCTAATGGTGAAGAAGATAAAAAAGCACTTCTTAAACAAGCCCGCGAAAAGAGAAATCAAATTGAAAGAATGAGATTAGCTTTAAACGATTTCACTTATGCTTTTATTGAACAATATAAATCGTCTTCTGGTCTTCGTTTAGCTAAAAAATTAGGATTCCAAACCGCTGAAGGATATTTAGAAGCAAGAAGAAATGGCGATCAGCCTAAACTTGCTTTGATGATTGAAGCTCTATTAGATAATATGATGACATATTCATATGATGCAGATAATAAATTAGTAAGAAGATACCAAGGTAAAACTATACCAACACCATATCTAATAATGCCACCTATGGATCAAAGAAAATTAGATCATATAGCAGCTGATGCTTCTAAACATAGATAAAAAAAGAATTGGAAACAATTCTTTTTTTATATCATTTTATTATCTTTTAACCATTTAACAGTATCTTTAATGGTATCTTTTAAATCTCTTGTACTATAATTTAATTCTTTACTAGCTTTCTCATTAGAGAATCTAATATCTTCTTGTAAAATCTTAATAGAGTTTCTACTAAATAAAGCAGGTTTCTTAGCTATTTTATAATATAAACTAATAAATGGAAAATTAATTTTAATTAAGAATAATGGTATTTTATGTTTAATAGGTTCTAACTTACAAGTATCACATACCATATTCAAAATATTCATAACAGTTTCATAATGACCTGATAGAATATAACATTCTCCCTTTTTACCTTTTGTTAGAGAATTTAATACACCATTAGTAACATCACGTACATCAACAAAATCATATCCACCTTTAATACCAAAGGTTAAGTTCTTACTCGCTACCATTCTAATCATTTCTATCAAATAGTCATTAGAATAATTATATGGTCCCAAAATAGATGAAGGCTGAATAATAACTGCATCTAAATTCTTTTCTTTTACTTTATCAAGAACATATTTAGCCGCAATAGCTTTTGTTTTAGCATATAAATCAGATACCTTATTTTGATCAAAAACAGCTATTTCACGAACTGGATTAGGCATCTTATAAATAGAATGAACACTATTAATGTATATTAATCTAGCATTTATTTCTAAACACTTCTTAACAATATTTTTAGTACCATTAACATTAGTGTCATATACGCTTTGATTATACTTAGCACCAATATATATATTAGCTGCTGCATGAATAACATATACTTTAGCAGTTTTAGGTACAGTAAAAACTTCATCAAGAGAATTAATATCTAAAATATCAGCATGATATTTAAGACAATCTAGTTCATCTATATTACTAGAATCATTATGATATATAGCTCTTACTTCATATTCATTTTTATCTATAGAACGGATTAAATTATTGCCTAAAAATCCATTTGCTCCTGTTACTATTATTATTTTTTTCATATAACCTACTATAAAATCATTATACAATAATTCTTTCTAATAACCAAAAAAGTTCGTGTAAAACGAACTTTTTATTTCATCATTCTTGGACCATTTATATGACTTTGATTATATGTAATAGATCTATTTAATTTTTCCATATATTCTTCTATTGTTGTTATCGTATATTCATCTATTAAGTCTCTATTTTCATTGTCAGTAACATTATTAATATTATTGTAATCTAAATCACTATAATAGCCCATAATATAATCTTTATAACCAACTAATTCTTCTTTAGTAATCTTATCTTTACGAATTTTTTCATATAAACTTAAACCAACAGGCATCATTGCATTAGCGTCATAGACATTAACAAATATTTCATTATCATAATTTACTAAATGATCAATGCTTTTATGTATTTCTGCTATTCTAAAGTAACAATCATCAAAAATGGAATAAAATAACTTCTCATTATTGTGATTAACAATAATACCAATAACATTCTTAATGCCACCATAACTCCTACCATTTACTGAAACATCAAATAACCAACCAGATCTTATTTCTTTCGTATTGTAATACTTATCCATAAACCCTCCAAATAATATTTATTATATATGTTTTGTTCCGTATATATCATTTTTAGATAATGAAAATAATCTATCTAAATCATATACACCATTTGCTTCTTTATTTTTCATCATCGAAGCAATACTTAATACATCATCAGCAAGTTCCTTAAAACCAACTACACGACAATGTAAGTTATCAACACGCCAATCATTAATTAGATCGTCATATTCTAAGAATGACTTTATATCAACAATCTTTCCTGTTTCATCAAATACTCTTTTAGCTACTACTTTAGCAGTTTCACTTGGTATTTTCTTTGTTTTATAATGTGTTTCAATTAGTTCAAGATGATCTCCATTATATGTCTTAGCGTATTCAACAACGGCATCAATAAACTTTTTAACTTCAAAACGAAAGTTACCACCTCTAAAGATAGGAATTGTATATGATGCATCAGCAAACGCTTTTAATTGATAATCATCAAGTCCTGATGTACCAATTATTATTGGTTTACCTACCTTTAAAGCAAAAGCTAACATCTTATCAAAACTATCTTTATGAGAAAAATCAACAATAATATCAAAATCTTCTTTTATTTCATCTAATTGTTCATAATTATAATAACTACTATCACTACGGCATATACCCGCAACGATTTCAACATCGTCACGATTTTTAACAAGTTCAAGAGCTTCTCTTCCAGTTCTTCCTGTAATTCCACTCCATAATATTCTTACTTTTTCCATAATTTCTCACTTCGTTCATATTATAACACAAAAAAAGTTCGAATAATCGAACTTTTTTAGCCATTGAATAATAAGTTGTAAATTAACGTTTTGAGAATTGTGGAGCACGACGTGCTTTTTTAAGACCATATTTCTTACGTTCTTTAACACGTGCATCACGAGTAATCATACCAGCAACTTTTAGTGTTTTACGGAAACTATTTTCACTATCTTTGCTAGTAGTCTTATCATAATCAAGTAATGCTCTAGTAATACCTAAGCGAATTGCTCCTGCTTGACCACGGAAACCTCCACCTTTAACTTCAGCTTCAACATCAAAAATTTCTTTTGTGTTAGTTAATTCTAAAGGTTGAGATAAATCCATAACTAATGTTTCGTATGGGAAATATTCACGAACATCTTTACCATTAACAGTAATCTTTCCAGTACCATTTACTAAATTAACTTTAGCAA